>JFJP01037323.1_pt1 | contig 32220 bp, 43 predicted proteins | sample 431651 | NCBI WGS metagenome assembly JFJP01 (sample SAMN02602958, study PRJNA72255) | Microbial mat metagenome, whole genome shotgun sequencing project. | biome: fresh water; feature: sink hole; material: water; isolation source: purple microbial (photo- and chemosynthetic) mats found in... | reverse complement strand
TGGACTTCTTCACGCTCGAGCACCTTAATCAGCTAAATAAATTTGCCCTAGTGCCCAAGTACGCCAAAATTCTTCAACCAAAACTCATAATAATACCTAATATCGCCGACTTAGCCGCCTATACCTCAAAACTCATGTTCCACGCTCTAGTCGTAGACATAAAAAAGGTCCCCGCCCATATCGCCAACCAACTAATCCTACAATTAGACAAGCGAACTGCATCGGCTAGATCAGCTAAACAAACTATATTGACCGATAAAGCCGATGATGTATTTGCCGTTTACCTCAAACTAATCAAACCGCTAACACTAAACAAAATTGATAGGTGCATCCTAACACTAACATCTAATGGCATCCAGCTTGTAGAAATATCAAAACATCTACGTAGATATTATAGACGATATATAAAGACTGTTACCGCTGGTCGTAAAGGCAATCCGTTTAGCATCTGCTACGTACACAATAGACTTAAGCGGCTTAACCAATTGATGCGCTATCATCAAGACTATCTAGACTATCAAGCTGAACAGACTGGATCAGCCGAGTCAGCCGAGTCAGCCGATTGATAGAACATGTAGAAAGAAAACCATTGACAAATAAAATAAAAAATATCCAAAATAAAACTTGACAAATTAAAAAGACGGGGAAGGTTAAAAAAGCCGGTTTAGCGATGGAGTATGGTGTAGTATATATAGATCAGAATTTATGCGTACGCAAACCATTTACAGTTGGATTTTTAATAGACTTTACAAACCGGTTTACAAATGCTATAATATAATTCCAAACCTCGTAAAAAATTTTTTTAGTGAAAAAAGTAAAATGTGTGTAAGTACTTGAAATCACAAAAGGGAGCATATGTCAGACACAAAAAAGAGAATCATGATTCCGGGGCGACCAAGCTCCAAGATAATCGAAGTATATAATAACACTGATGTTTTAGTAAATGATGCTCGGCAAATCATCGCTTCCCAACTCTCCATGTACAGAACAAAATGTTCCAAACAACTCACGCTCGATCTTAAAGAAGCTCGTGTAGTTCAAGGATATTTAGAGGTTCTAATAAAGCTACAAAGAGAAGAACGAGAAGCCGCTCGCTCCGACGACTTATCCAATCTATCCAACGATGAACTACTACTATTAGCTCAAAAAGTCCTATCAACTACAAAAGCCGCCACAGCCGAAGAAGCCGAAGATGAAACTTAGTGAAATGATCTCTTTGGTAAATGATTATCTCTCAGACTGTCGGGCTGCAGCAGTTGATCCAGCCGCATCAGAACTTATAGAGCTTATTTCGGATGTTGGAATGGCACCACCACCTTTGCCGTTCAAAGCCCCAAAGTGGATAGCTGGAGACAGGCAGTGGGAACCGGAGACTGTAGAAGTTGTGGCAGCCGATGCAGCCGTAATTAGCATACCCAAAAAGTCCCCTAAGAAAAAAAAATGATCCAAAGTCAGCCGCTTCAGCCGCTTAAGCCTGATAGACTTGACATAAGATATGAATTATAATATAATATATATGGGCTACACAGAAACAACTAGAAAACGTAAAGCTCTCCAAGCCCACAATTCTAAAGCTGTGTAGCCTTCTATTGAGCGTTTTAAGCATTTAGCCGTACCCATACCTAGGCTTGTGCGTTAAAGCAGCTCATAAACGAAACTAAACCTTTCTACGATGGGATGAATTCATCCGGTGGAACAAAATATAACTAAACAGAGCAAAAAGGAGCTAAAAATGACATTACAAGAGAAGAATCAAAATCTTTACCAAATCTACGCCACCCTAGGCGAATTATCCGTATTAAAAAAACAAACCGAACAAAGACTATCACTTATTGACGCTCAAGTACTTGAGTTTGAAGGTAAGTTAGTAAAATTATTAGAAGTCGTTCCAAAAGAAGAGGACAAAAACATTGAAGATTTAAATGTTTCTGGAGCAGAAGCGTAGAACATCCAAACCAAGAGAAGGAACCATGAGCAAACTACCAATCAGATTTAGACAAGCCACATCGGAAGACGCATCATTTATTTTTAGCAGTTGGCTAAAATCTTACAGACATTCGCTATTTGCAAAACTAATTACAAACACTATATATTATGAAGAGCATCACAAGGTTATTGAAACTCTTCTAAAGAACTGCAATGTAGTTATTGCATGTAACGAATCAGATTTAAGTCAAATATACGGATACGCAGTTAGCGATGAAATAGACGGTATACTAGTAATACATTACATATATGTAAAACATTCCTTCCGTAATATGGGACTAGGTAAGGCACTACTAAATAGTTTCGAGCATGATGCCAGTGCTGCGTGTATCTACACAATGCACACTAGAATAGCAGATAAATTAGCTGCAAGATACAACATGGTGTTTCATCCATACTTATTATTTACTAGATACAAACAAGAAGAAACTTCAAAGGAATAGCCAATGGCAAAGAAAAATGACATTGACGCAGAAAAACTAAGATTAGATTATATTTTTGAATATGGAATTGATTTTAAAAATCGCATAATTCGCATAACAGGATCTATAGGTCCATGTGGTCAACACGATTCATCATACTGCTCATTTGATCTAATAGACGGAGCTATGACAGAACTAGAAAAATTATCTATAGAAGAACCTATAACAGTTAGAATAAATTCTCCCGGAGGAGAGTTATACGAAGCATTAGCAATTGTAGGAAGATTAACGTCATCACCATGTAAAATAATCACAGAGGGATACGGTCATGTTATGTCAGCCGCCACATTAATTTTAGCATGTGGTAACGTACGAAAAATTTCTAAGTTTTGTATCACTATGTTTCATCAATCATCATATGGATTATCAGGTTCGCATGAACAAGTGAAACAAGAAGTAGAGCAAATGGAAAAAGAAGAGAAGCTATGGGCGAAATGGATTTCTAGTATGTCAACAAAATCAGAAGGATTCTGGTACACTGTAGTACAAAAGAAAAACGTTTATCTTGTAGCAGACAAATTACTTGCATATGGAGTAGTGGATCAGATTATATGAGCGACCAAGTAGAAGTATTATTAAAGATACAAGAAGAACAAATATGTTCCATAGTAGATGGAATAGAAAAAATGTTACGTGAAGAATCTTTCGAGAAAAATGGAATCATGCACGTACAATTAAATCCAGTGTTACTAAGAATAAAATACTTAAGAGCATTGTTACTAAAAAACATAAGGAGTTACACAAATGAGCGAACCTAAAACAGATGAAGAAAAAGACTTAGAACAAAATCTTGAGTACGCAGAACAACACGTTAAGAGATTAAAAAAAGTATTGAAGACACGATCTAAATCACAATTAATATTAATGACAATAGGACTTTTATCGGACTTAAGCGAGATGAAAGAAATTTCAAAAATACTATTGGAACAAAACAAAGCTTTGAGAGGAGAATCAAAATGAGAGGATCACTTAAGATTGACTTAACACTTCTTGCGACCATGTTAATCGCATTATCTATTATTATCATTTGCAAAGACGCTAGGTCAGCAGAGATAATTCCATTAACCGTAGACAATCATGTTTATCTTAAAGGAGAAGTCAACGAAGAAACAATGAGAGAAGCTACTGTCAGATTACTAGAACTAAATTTTAAACTACCTGCTAAAAAGCCAATTTACATTATTATAAATTCCGGTGGAGGAAATGTAATAGATGGTCTAGGATTTATCAGAACTATGGAACTAGTAAAGCTAATGCGACCAGTTCATACATACTCTATATGGTCATTCTCAATGGCATTTTCAATTTCTCAACATGGTGACACACGCTACATTGATCCAGCAGGTTTAACTGGACAACATAGAGCCAAAGGATCTTTCTCCGGTCAATTTGCAGAAGGTGAAGTAGAAGCAAGACTAAAAGTATTTACATCAGTAGTAACATCGTTAAACAAATACGAAGCTAATAGATGTGGATATAGTTTAGAAGAGTGGAAAAATAAAATTAGAGATGAATTCTGGGGCTTTTCAGACGTAGCTATTATCCAAAGAATGGCAGACAAGGTAGCCACCATATCATGCTCTAAAGAACTATTTGAAAAGATTGTAACAAAAACATACACAGACATGTTCGGTGGATCAGTAGAAGTAAAAGAATCTGCATGTCCACTAGCAGCACTATAAATAGAAATAAAACACAATTAACTACGAGCGATAATATTTAAAAAGTAATAAACAACAAGCCTAACAAAAGGAAAAACAATGTCAAACGAAAAACAAGATCTACCAGAAATCGACTCAGTAAGAACGTACCAAGCTGTTCCATTCGACAAAACAGTACAAACAAGTTTTACAACTCGCTCTAAGCCCGGATGTCCCGGAGTAGAGATTTATGTAAACAAAGACTATTCTGCAATAGAAATTAAGTCTGCATCTGACCACATCATGGTTCCATTTACAAATGTATCTGTTATATCATTTAGATCACAATTAAAAATAGATCAAATTGATAAAGCTAAAAAGGCATCTGCGGTTACTACAGGTGTAAGGAACGCAGAAATTAAACGTCCAAGTAAATAGCTTAATAAGGAGTGTTAAAATGGAACCAAAATCCTATGATAAGCTTTTCAAAAAAAGATCATTAGCTAAATTAACTTTGTTAATGAAACTAGATACTTTAATAAAACTACTATCAAAATCTATTAACACTATAAAAGACAAAGTAATTACAAAAAACTACTCAGCAGAAGAGTGTTACTACTCTGGGTACTATATACATCAAGATCGAAAATTATCTAAAATAGAAAAGCTAATTCAGAAGGAACAGGCTAGGCTATTCTACAAATGATAAATAAACAGTCACTACTAATAGAATTAGAGAAAAGAAAGGCATCCAAAGAGAAGCCTGTATTTAATTTTGATAACTATTGTTTTGATGCACAGAAAAGATTTTTCAGAGGATCTACTAACAGATTTAAAATAGTAGTAGCTAGCAGACGTAGTGGTAAAAGTGTTGGTATAGCCGCAGATATGGTATCTACATGTCAAGACAATAAAGAAGTAGCATTACTATATATAACTCAAACACAAAATGCTGCAAGAAACATTCTATGGGGAGAGCTACTAAGCATTTTGACCAAATTTGAAATAGACTGCAAAACAGATCATACCAGACTAACCGTAACATTTCCAAATAATTCTAAAATATATTTAGCAGGTGCTAAGGACCAGTCTGAAGTTTCAAAGTTTCGTGGATACAAATTAAAAAAATGTTACATAGACGAAGCTCAATCAATACGACCATCCATTTTAACGGAACTAATAAACGATGTTATTATTCCAGCCTTACGAGATTTAAGAGGCGCACTATATCTAACCGGAACTCCCGGACCTACATGTACAGGACCTTATTATAAATATTCACAATCAAAAGATTGGGATAGTCAACATTGGACTGCATTTGATAATCCACACATGCACAATCCAGACAAGGGACTTGATCTTAACGAAACATTAAACGAAGAGTGTATAATTAGAGGAATAGATAAGTCAGATCCTAGTTTTATAAGAGAAAGTTACGGTCAATGGATAGAAGACAAAGATAGTCTTGTATTTAGATTTGATAGAAGTATAAACATATACAATCATCTTCCTGTTCAAGGTGAGTGGACTTATATAATGGGCGTAGATTATGGATACGACGATTCTGACGCAATTGTAGTGATAGGCTATAACTCTCATGAGAAAAAGATATACCTAATAGAAGAGTTTGAAAAAAGTAAGCAAAACATTACAGAACTAATAACATCTATTAAAAAGTATAAAGATAAATACAATCCTGTAAAAATAGTTTGCGACTCAGGCGCACTTGGAAAAAAAATAACAAGCGAAATAGTACAAAGACATGGTATATTCCTAGAGGCTGCTGAAAAGTCCAGAAAAATAGAGTTTATAGAACTACTAAACGACGACCTTAGAACAGGAAAACTACAAGTACCTAGAGGCTCTAAGTTTGAAGAAGACTGTATGCTAGTATCATGGGACAAAGATTCCAAGATAAGGAATCCAGAAAATCCAAAGATTTCAGATACTTATCACTCAGATATAACAGACGCTCTTCTATACGCATGGAAGGCAAGTCTACACTATCTATCTGAAGCTCCTATAGTTGAGCCAAAACTCAATACAAACGAGTACATGGACAAGATAGAGCAGCAAGAAGCGGATAAAATGCAGAGAAGAAAAGAAGATCCAATGGGAGCTAACTTAGAGGAATCATTCGAGGAAGATTGTAACGAGCTTGACGCAATATCCGATGTGTGGTATAATGATTTATAAATAAATTACAATATAGGGGTTTCATATGTTTCACAGTCTAGACGATCTTAAGCTATTCATTTTATGGTGTAAGAAAAACAAGGTTAAAAAGTTTACACTTGAAGGCAACACTGTAGAAATATCCGACTATGGATTTATAGAATCAATGCCTACTGTAGAATCAACTACTTTGATGGAAAAGGCACAAGAAACCGTTGAACTTTCAAAACTAGAAAAAGAAGAACAAGACAGAGAAGACGAAGATCTACTATTCTGGTCAAGCGACAATACCTAATTCACATAACAAGTAAAATCAGGAGAAACTATGTTCAACATCACAAATAATAAATGGTGGTTATCTAACGAAAATGATCTAAAAGACGATGTTTTTGGTGTAGTAAACCATTTAGATAAAGCACAAGGGTATAGAGCAGTAGATAATTTACGATATGCTAGAATGTACTCAAACAGTTTCGCAAAAGGTTTAGGAGTTAGATCATACTCTTCACAAGATGAGGCAGTCGGAGCCGGTCATAAAGTTAGCCTAAACGTAATTCAATCACTAATCGACACAGTAGTTTCAAAAATAACCAAGAATAAAGTTAGAGCTAAGTTTCTAACTGATGGAGCTACTTGGTCAATGCAAACTAAAGCCAAGAAGCTTACAAAATTTATTGATGGAATATTTGACTCTGTATCAATGTATAAAAAAGCCGCACTTGCATTTCTAGATGCAGCAATATTTGGAACAGGCGCATTAAAAATATTCTCTTCAAATGGAGAAATTAAAGTAGAGCGAGTATTTATAAACGAAATTAAAGTATCAGATACAGAATCATTCTACGGAGAGCCTCGACAATTACATCAAGAAAAACATATACACAAAGACGTATTAAAGCAAATGTTTCCCGGAAAAAAACTTCTTATTGACCAAGCAACAGATTCTAGAGATCAATACGATTATTCTACACCAATACAACACGAAGACGATATGATTAGAGTAGTAGAATCATGGCACTTACGATCTGGAGTTAAAGCTAAAGACGGAGTACACTCAATAGTTATAAATAACGTCACACTTTTAAAAGAAGAATATACTAAAGATTTTTTTCCTTTTGTATTTTTTAGATGGAACCTAAGACCTGTAGGATTTTTTGGTTTTGGTCTAGGAGAACAGCTACAAGGACTACAGTTAGAGATAAATAAAATCCTAAGAACTATACAAGTATCTATGCACTTAGTAAGTGTTCCAAAACTATTAGTAGAAGCAAGTTCTAAAATAGTATCAGCACATTTGAATAATAAAATTGGTGGAATCATTAAGTACGCAGGAACGCCTCCACAATATTCTGCTCTAGGTCAAATACCATCTGAGCTATTTAGCCATTTAGAATTTCTATATCAAAAAGCATATGAAATTTCTGGCATATCTCAACTAAGCGCACAGAGTTTAAAACCATCTGGACTAGATTCAGGTAAAGCACTAAGAGAATATTCTGACATAGAATCAGAAAGATTTTTAGCAGTAGCTACTAGATATGAATCAGCATTTATAGACGCTGCCAAAATAATAGTAAGCCTTGCAAAAGATCTATACTCAGAAAACAAACATTATGAAGTAAAAGTAAAAGGAAAAGAATTCATAGAAACTATTAAATGGAAAGACGTAGACTTAGAAGAAGATCAATTTATGATGTCTACATTCCCAACAAACGCATTGTCAAGAGATCCAGCAGGACGACTACAAGATATTCAAGAACTAATGTCAGCAGGATTCCTAAGTAAAGAAGACGGATTAAAACTATTAGACTTCCCAGATCTAAACTCCGTTTCCAACATGTTAAACGCAGACGCTCAAAACCTAGACAAGATAATCGAAAACATGGTAGACGAAGGAAAATACATGCCTCCAGAACCATATCAAAATCTAGAAAATGCAGTACGAAAAGTACAACAAGCTTACTTAATGTACTCAATGAGAGAAGCTCCAGAAGAAAGATTAGAACTACTAAGACGCTATATGGAAGACGCTCAAGGTTTACTAATGAAATCACAGGAAGTTACTCCAACAGCAGCACAACTAACAGAACAACTAGCTAATCAAGGTGCTCAAGGAGCTTCAGAATCAGTAGCAGAACAATCAATGCTTGGAGCGCAGCCGCTAAATCCAATAATAGAAGGTGGTATAATGCTAGGAGACAATGTTGCTCCAGTTTCTCCAGAAGAACAAGCAATAATGGATCAACAAATGGCAATGGCAGAGAATGAAGCCGCTCTAAATGCAGAACAAGAACTAACAGACGAAGAGTTACAAGCCGCTCAACAGCTTCCAATAGAATAAAAATATACAAAATGGTACAGTAGTACCGGACCAATATCGGTCCACTAAGTAATCAAAGGAGATTAACATGTTACAAGACGACTCACAAGACACTATTGAACTAAATGAAACCGAAAATGCTACAGAAGAAGTAGAAAAAGAACCAGTAGCAGAGGTTAAAAAACCAGAAGAAGACGAGTTTAACAAAAAGTTTGCAGCATTAAGCAGAAAAGAAAAGGAATTTCGCACAGAACGTATTAATTTTGAACGAGAAATGGCTAATTTCAAGAAACAAAGAGAAGAATTTGAATCAGCCAAGCCAAAAAAACCAGTGGAAATCCCTTTAGAGCATAAATTAAAGAAAGATCCTCTAGGAACACTAAAAGAACTAGGACTAGACTACGAAACACTTACAGAACTAGCTCTAAATGATGGAAAACTCTCAAGTGACATGCAAATGAAGCTAATGAGAGAGGAATTAGAGAAAGAATTAGAAAATAAATACAAATCTCTAGAGGAAAGATTAAATAGCAAAGAGAAAGAAGAAGAAGAAAAAAGATTTGAAACTATTATAAATAACTTTAAATCTGAGATAGATACAGTAGTAAAAAGTGACCTAGACAAATACGAACTTATAAACGCCAATTCAGCTAACGATTTGATATATGAAGTTATTGAAGAACATCATAATGAGACAGGAAACATACTAGATGTTACCGAAGCAGCCGAAGCTGTAGAAGCATACCTATACGAAGAAGCACAGAAGTTTCTTAAGCTAAAAAAGTTTGCAGCTAAAAAGGAAGTAGCAGCAGAACAAAAGCCAGAAATTAAAAAGACATCAGCCACATTGTCAAACGACCATTCTGCCGAGTCGATAAATAACGCAGACAGAAAGTTAAGCGCAGAGGAATCAGTTCAACGAGCCGCAGCAGTGCTTAAATGGACGTAGAATAGAGACAAACTGCATTTTATTAAGTATTTTAAACACAACTATTGATTATACTTTTTTAAGTTTATAATCGACAACAGGAGATTTTTTATGAGTTTAGACATGACCTCTTTTGACGCTGCGTTAAAACAGCATTACACATCAGAGAGAATTGAGAACATGGTATATCAAGACAATGCCTTGTTAGCTCTTCTTTCAAAGTATGAAAGTTTTGGCGGTAACAACCTTAAACTTCCAATTAAATATGGAATTCCTCAAGGACGTTCTGCTACTTTCGTAACCGCTCAAACTAACAAAACTAGCACACAATTAAAAGCATTTTTGCTTGTAAGAAGCAAAGACTATTCATTGGCAACAATTGACAATGAAACTATCGAAGCCTCTAAAGGCAATGCAAATGCTTTCATGGAAGCTGCTACTACTGAAATCGATGGAGCAATTGAATCTGCTACTCGATCTTTAGCAATCGCTCTTTATGGAACAGGATCAGGAACAATCGGTCAAGTAAATGCTGGCTTCACTTCAACTTCTATGCAATTAAAAGACATCGAAGATGTTACTAATTTTGAAGTCGGAATGGAATTAGTATTTTCAACTGATAATGGTAGTGGAACAGTTAAATCTGGAAATATCACTGTAACAGGTGTTAATCGTGATTCAGGTGTTGTAACTGTAGACGCTGCTTCTGCAATTGATGGTGGAACTGGTGCAGCTTCTAACGACTACATATTTGTACAAGGTGACTATGACCTTAAATTGAAAGGTTTAAGAGCATGGCTTCCTGATTCAGCCCCTTCTTCAACAGCTTTTTTTGGTGTTGACAGAACTGCTGACGTAACTCGTTTAGCTGGTATTCGTTATGACGGATCTGCCGAGCCAATCGAAGAAGCTTTGATTTCTGCTGCTTCTCGTGTTGCACGTGAAGGTGGAAAACCATCTCACTGTTTCATGAGCTACAGTAAATTTGCTGATCTTGAAAAAGCCCTAGGCTCTAAAGTTCAGTATATTGACTGCGCTGCTAATGCTGAAATTGGTTTCCGAGGAATTCTTATCAATGGTCCACGTGGTGCAATTAAGTGTATTCCTGACCAAAATTGTCCAAGTGATAGAGCATTTATGCTATCTTTGGAATTCTGGAAAATCTATAGTCTTGGCAAATGTCCAAAGATTCTTGACTCTGATGGCTTAAAATTCCTAAGGGAATCTGCTGCTGATGGTGTTGAGGTTCGTGTAGGTTATTATGCCCAGCTTGGCTGCCGTGCGCCCGGATTCAATGCTAATATTAATCTAGGATAACAACTAGTTAGGAAGCTAATATCTGCGTAATAGCCATATTAGCTTCCTTATCCTAATATCGAGAACTTTTAATAACAAAATGCTCAGGGTAGCCTCCTGAGACTAAACAAAGAAGGAAAATTTTATGGCAAACCGATCATTTCACAGAAAACAATCACTAGACAGAGAAGTAAAAGATTTATTTCTAGAAGTATCATTTGGCGCAACAGGCGCACCAACAATTGTTCATGGTTTAGGAATTGCCTCAATCTCAAGAACTAGTCAAGGTCTTTATCTTATTACATTAGAAGATAAATATTATGGTGGACTTAAGTTTGTTCAAGCAATGCTCCTAGATGCAGACGCAGAAGATCTTCATTTTCAAGTAAAAGAAGAAAGTATTGCTTCAGCAGGAACAATCAGTCTTTTTACCGTAGCAGCCGCTACCGCCACAGATCCATCAAATGGTTCTAAAGCGTACATCCAACTTGTGTTAAAAAACAACACAATTCTATAAGGAGGAAATCATGGCTAACCGAAGATTTCAATCCAGACAAGCGTTAGATGTAGAAGTAAAAGAAATTTATGCTAAAGGCACAGTAAGTAACGTAGGTGGAGCTTATCCATCTGGAACTACAACCGCATTAGTAGCTAACATTACATACACAAGTGCAACAATTGGAACATCTAGAAATGGTGATAAAATCACTATTCAAGTAGCAGCAGCCTTAGCTAATCCAACAGATACAATTTTAGCAGTAGTAACCGGAACTGTAGACACAGTAGTTATAACTATTACCCCAAACGACGGTACAAATAACGCAGCCACTCCAGTAGACTTAACTACAGCAGAATTAGCCGAACTTGTAAGCTCAGGAGCAGTAGTTGGAAAAGATGTAACCGTAACAGACGTAGGATCTTTACTTGCTGATTTATCAGCCGTAGGTGGAGACGATACAGTTCTAGTAGATGCCGGAGAAGGTGACGGAGCAGCAGCTACATTATCAGACGGCTCAGTAGGTAGTATAGTATTAGACAGTGGACTTGGCGTAGCTTCAATAAGCAGAGTATCAGCAGGACGATTCCTTATCACATTAAGTGATGCTTATGTTGCACTAAAATCACTACAGGGTATAGTACAAAGCTCAACAGTACAAGATTTAAAATTTCAAATTAGATCAGAAGTAGTAGAATCTAAACAAGTTGAATTCTATACCGTATCTACAGCTACAGCTACAGATCCAGCAGTAGGGTCAAAACTAGTACTAAAATTAGAGTTGAAAAATTCTAAACTAGGAGAGTAACATGATTCTAATGGGTGATAAAAAGAACAAAGGTTTAGCAATCGCTTCTATAGTGAGAAAGATGAATGGAAAAGAAGGAGATTATGAATCATTGAAGTCTGAAAATGCTGACACAATGAAACATGTTCCAAACAAAGATGGAGCAGAACAAGATAGTTCTAGCGGTTTATCTGCATGTGTTGACAAGATGATGGAATCTTTCGACTCTAAAGATAAAGAATCTTTTAAAGCAGCACTAAGATCATTTATAGAAATGGTAGTAGAAAACGATTAATTAAATTACCTAGTGGCTTAGTTGTCACTAGGTTTTTTATATCAGGAGCGCATCATGCCTATAACTTTACTACAGCTACGCACTGAATCAAGACAGAGAGCGGACATGGTTAATTCAAACTTCGTAACAGATGCAGAATTAACTGGCTACATAAATAACTCAATTTCAGAACTTCATGACATGCTTATACAAGCATACGATGGAGATTATTACATAAATGAAGTTACATTTCAAACCTCAGGATCAGCAGAATCATACTCATTAGCTTCTCTTATAACAGCCGGAGATTTCTACAAACTACGAGGAATCGACGCAAAATTAAACGGATCTGAATGGTTTACGTTAAAACAATTTAACTTTAACGAAAGAAATAAAAACCAAGCAACAGGTCTAAACTATGGATTAGAAAATGTTAGATACAGACTAGTAGGATCTACATTAAGACTAACTCCAGTGCCAGATAATAACATTTCATGTAAAATTTGGTACATCCCATTATCACAAACATTAACATCAGATTCAGATTCATATGCTGATTTTAATAATTTTTCAGAATATGTAATAGTAGATGCCGCAATTAAAATGCTACAAAAAGAAGAATCAGATGCCACACTACTACTTACTCAAAAAGCAGCACTAAAAAGACGTATAGAAGAAGCTGCCGGAAATAGAGAAGTAGGAAATGGAGAATCTATATCAGACGTTTATGCAGAAAATAACGACTACTACTATGGCAACACACGATGATAAATATAAAAAGAATATCAACCGAAGATAAAATACTAGACCAAATGCAGCAAAATACGGAAACAGTATTTAATCAAATAGTTGGTAGAGAAATAATAGACGGAAGATTGTTAAAAAAGATTAGCCTAACAGTAGGAATAGACAATCCTATATCACATAAGCTAGATAGAGACTTAATGGGATATATAATAGTTAAAAATAATACTAACTGTACCATTTGGGAATCAACTTCTAACTCAAAAACATTAACTCTACGATGCTCTGCAAGTACAGTTATAAGTTTATGGGTATTTTAATAAATAGGTTTAACAATGGCTTTAAATAAACAAAAAATTCCAGTTCCATTTAATCAAGGCATTGATACTAAAACCGACGACAAACAACGTGTTGATGGAACTCTTAATACTTTAGAGAATTCATTACTAGATAAACCGGGAAAATTAAGAAAACGTAATGGGTATACAGATGTTCCACTTATAAAGGATATTGATTCTGTAATAACAAATACAAGATCACTAACATCGTTTAAGAAAGAAGTTGATGTAATTACAAATACTACATTATATGGATATAGTAGCGCAACAACAAAATGTCACGAAAAGGGACTTGTAATACCTGTTAAATATAAAAATTATTCTGTTATTAAAGACACTATAAAAAAAATAAACCAAGGCTCAGTATATTTAAATGGTTTAGAATTTATAGTGTATCAAAATACTGCTGGAGCCGCTACAGGTATATACTTATCTATTATAGATAGTGCAAATAATAATTTTGTAATGTATGATCAACAAGTAAGTTATCATGGAATCTCACCATACTTAGTAGTTAGAGGAAGTGATGTATATATATTCTATTCCATATTAACAGAAATATACTATACCAAAGTAATACTAACAGGATTCTTACATTTAGATACTCCACAACTAGTAACAACAATGGCAGATGGATTTTCATTTGGAGTTAGTTTAATAGATACAGATATAACAATAGTATATCAAAAACTTACTACTAATATAATGTCATTTAGAAATATTAGTGCTTTGGATGTTGTATCAGCACCTTATGAAATAGCAGCAGAAACAAATTTTGGAGCTATATGCATGACAACTGATAGTTCAAAAAGAGTAGTATGTTCATACTCAACAAATCTAGGAGGAACTAAATATGTAAAAGCAGTAGTAGTAGATAAAACATTAACAACTACCGTACTAGCTCCTACAAATTTAGATTCGTTTTCAAGTTCATTTAAAGTAAATAGAACATCAATACATGAAACAGCTACAAACACATATGTAGTAGCGTACTCTTTTATAGTAGATCCTCAAAATTTTAACTACATTAAAAGACAATCAGTTACTACAGCAGGAACAATTGGAACAGCTACAGATGTTTATAGAGGACTAACACTACAGTCTAATATATTTAAGAGAGGTAGTTCTTACTATTGCCTAGCATCATACTTAACCACATCTGGCACACAAAACTCAATGTTCCTTATAGACATATACGGAGCAATAATAACTAGGATGCTAACAGGAAGTATAGACTTACCGGGATCTAACTCGTATAATCTACAAACAGTATCAGTAATAGATTCTAACAGATATTCAGCCGCTATACCGACAATAGGTATAACATATTCTAATGGAACATCACTAGTATCTATAACAGGTGTAGATAAATTAGTACTAGATTTTTCCGTAACATCTGCTCCAGTATGTAAAGAAATATCAAATAATCTACACATAGCAAATGGCTTACTAAAAATGTACGATGGTACAAGAGTTGTAGAGCATGGATTTCATATGTATCCAGATAAGATAACACTTACTGGAATAACATCTGGATATATGTCTGACGGAACATACGAATATATAGTAGTATATGCATGGACTGACGCACAAGGAATAATACACAGATCAGCACCATCTATAGCAGTGCCAATAACACTAAGTGCTGGAACATCTACACAATCTGTACAAGTAATTATAGAAACTCTAAAATTGACAGAAAAGACAGACGTAATATTAGAAGTGTATAGAACAGAAAACGCTGGAACGATATTCTATAAAGTTTCACAAACTACTGGTCCTACAATAAGCGTACCTACAGTAGATACAAATACATTTTATGATACTACTACAGATGCAGATTTAATAGATAATGAAGTACTATACACAACTGGAGACGTTCTAGAAAATACTCCAGCCAGTCAATGCACATCAATGGAAGAACATCAATCAAGAATATTTACCTCAGTAGAAGGTGAAAGTAAAATAAACTATTCCAAAATAGTAGAGGAAGGATTTCCTGTAGAATTCAATGACTCTTTATATATACCAATATCAGATAAAGGTGGAGATATAAAGTACTTAAAATCTATAAAGGAGAAACTAATAATATTTAAAGAAAATGCTATATTCTATGTATCTGGATCAGGACCTAACAATCTTGGAGAAAATGGAGACTTCACAGTACCAGAAATAATAACAGAAGAAATAGGATGTGTAGACGCAGACAGTGTAGTTTCCATACCTAGCGGAATAATGTTCAAAAGCGCAAACGGAATATACATGCTAGGAAAAGGTCTATCAACAACTTATATAGGTGCTCCAGTAGAAGCATTTAACAATCTTACCATAACATCAGCAAACGCAGTAGCAGAACATAATCAAGTAAGATTCCTAACATCTGATGGATCATGCCTAGTATACAACTACGAGCTAGACAAGTGGTCCACGTATACAAATCATTCTGGTAAAAATGCATTAGTACTAGATCAAAACTACTACTACTTACGAAACGATGATAAATTATACTTAGAAAACACTTCATACAGTGACGCAGGATCTTCTATAGTAACCAAAATAGAATCGGGCTGGTTAAGCTTCGCAGGAGTACAAAACTACCAAAGAGTGTATAGGCTTTTAGTTCTAGGAGCATGGAAGTCTACACACGATATAAGAGTCAGTATAGCATATAACTTTATAGACACATATACGCAAGTTGAAGTTATACCTATAGCTGATTTTGCTACATCAACCGCTAATCAGTATCAATTTAGAGTAGACCTAGACATACAAAAATGTGAATCAATAAAGATTAAAATTGAAGATATTTTAGCTACTCCGGGAGAAAGTTTTGAAATTTCAAACATTTCTTTCGTTGTAGGCACAAAAGACACAGAATACAAAGTTAATGAGCCACAACAGTTTGGAAAATAATATCTAATAGAGTTGTAATAAACTTAAAATCGTGATAAGATTAGTAATCTATCTATAAAAGGAGATTTGATATGGGATGGGGAAGTAAATTAAAAGCTGGAGCAAGTAGTCTTCTAGGAAGTGCAAAAAATGCAATGGGACTAGATCAGTTTAAATCAAACGTATACAATGTAAACCAAAATGCGTTTAGTCAAGGTCAATCTGGTACCGGAACTCAAGAAGCATTGAGACAAAGGCAATTAGCTCAAACAGGTAGGCTAGAGGCTCAAGCCAGTGGACAAGCTCCTAGTATAGCCGAAGCTCAATTAAGAGCAGCCTCAAATAGATCATTAGCTCAACAATTAGCAGCTACTCAAGCTCAACGTGGTGGAAACGCAGGAGCTAAACAAAGATTATTTGCAAGATCGCAAGGCGCAGCACGAAGGGATGTTTCAGAACAAGCTGCTACAGCTAAACTACAAGAACGACAACTAGCAGAACAAAACCTATCATCGCAAATGCAAAATCAAAGGGCACAAGATGTTGCTTTATCTCAAGCGGATGCATCGGCTAAACAAGATTATGAAAAACTAAAAGTACAACAAAACCTAGGCATAGAAGGAATAAATCAAACCGCACAAGCTCAATCAGCAGCCGCCAGAGGAAATTTTGTAAGTAAATTAGGAGAGGCAGCAGGAATGAAATTCGGATCAGATAAAAATAACAAGCAAAATATACAGAAAGAAGAATCTAATACTTCTAATACTCAAGAAAAACAAGAAGTTAAAACTACAGAAAAACCAGAAATTAAAACTCCAGAACCTTCCGAAAAACAAGAAGTAAAAATATCAGAAGCCCCAGCTAAAGCAGAATTTAATATGCCATCTAGAAATGCAGTAGCAGTAGAGGCACCATATAAAGAAAAAGAAGGTGGATCAGGAGGAATGGGACTAGAAACAATAGCGAAAATGGCTCCAATGATAATGTCAGCAATGTCTGATATAAAGAATAAAATGAACGTAAAAGAAGAAGGTAGAAGCACAAAAGACGACGATAGATTTGCAGGACCAAATAAGGAAATATCAGAAGCGTTTACATCTAAACTAGAATCTACAATAAAAGAAGGAAAAGGAAAAGAAGAAAAGCCTTCAAAACTAGCTACAATATCTAGCGGATTAAAACGAGAAAGACCAACAGCAAACTCATCTCACTTAGCATCTCAAATGATTTCTGCAATATCAGATAAAAACTGCAAACAAAACATAAAAAGTAAAGATGAAAGTTTTAACCCAAAATCATTCCTAGACAAACTACAAGCCTATAGCTATGAATACAAAGACGACTATAAAAACAACCCAATCGCAGGTCATGGTCGTAGACTTGGCGTCATGGCTCAAGATCTAGAAAAGGCTGGACCAGTAGGAAAAAGCATGGTAAAAGAAACCCCAACTGGAAAAGCTGTAGACTTTGGATCAGGTTTTGGAGCTATATTAGCCGCTCAAGCCCATTTAAACAAACGACTATCTGAGCTTGAATCTAAGAAGAAATCGTAGTATAATATAACGTAAAGGAGCTACAAATGGCTGAAAATATACAAGATCCTAATTTTGCTGACAATCTAACAAGTTTAGAAAATGATAGCGTACTTATCCCTTCTACTCCAGAAGCTCAACAAGCCACCATATCTGCATTAGACGCATCTGCTCAAAAAGATAAAAAACGAGGTATGCAAGCCATTTTAACTGGAACAGAACAAACTCCAGAAATAGAAGAAGCTAATGCTATTGCTGCTCATAGACAAGAAAAAGAAAAACAAGAACGGTTAAGCATACAACAACAAGAACAAAATAGCGCACTAGCCGCAGAAAATCAGAAACTAATAGAAGAACTACAAGCAAACATTGACTATGCGAAGCAAAATGGTCTAAGTAGTGTTGCGTTAGAAACTAAACTAAAAACATTAGAAGCTGCAAAAAGTAAACTAATAGGTGGTCAAGGTATGGAACCTTTGCCAACTGAATTAGTTAAAAATACTCCAGAACAATTAGATCAGCCACAAGCGTTAGAACAAGGAACACAAGAAGAAGTTCCAAACTACAATCAAGAACCAAGTAGAAACGTATCAACTAAAGTAAACTACAATAGTACATCAATACAGCCAAGTATTTCAAAAGTTACAGAGCTTGCTAATCAAATAAATACAGAAAAAACCATCCAAGCCGCACAGGACTTATCATTACAAGATGAAATAGAAGCTCAAAAAGAAGTATTAAAAAAAGCACAAACAAAACTAGATAGTGAAGATCTTTCATTAAAATCAATAGACAATGATAGATTTTGGAATAGCAAAACAACATGGCAAAAAGTTGTAATGGGTATAGGAATGTTTTTAGGTGCTGCTGGATCATCACCAAGAAACTTAGGAGTGGCTGCTATTGAAAGAGCCATAGAAAAAGATATAGAATCTCAAAAACTAGACAATGCAAACATTCTAGCAAAACGACAAGACGCTTTTAAACGAGTATCTATGGAAATATCTAGACTATCGGACTTATCAAATAACCAAGATAAAAAAGATAGACTAGCACTAGCACAACAAATGGCAGATGCTAAACAAAATGAAATCGCACAAGAACGATTTGAAAAAGCTAAAGCAATGCAGTACAAAGATTTTATCCTACGAAATAACATAAAACTTGAAAATTTAAGCGCAACTCAAATAGCTCAAATATTCAAGCCAGAAGATTTTAAAGCGGCACAAATATTACGCACTGAATATAATTCTGAAACTCGCAATATGGGTACTGCAAAAGTAGTAGCATCTTACAACAGAATACTTGAATCAGTATCAAATCCATCAGCAGCAGGTGACGTAGCTATGATTTTTAACTACATGAAAATGCTAGATCCCGGATCAGTAGTAAGAGAATCAGAATATAGAACTGCGGCAGAAGCCGGAGCATTGCCAGATAGACTAATGCAAAAATATTACGATGGATTGAAATCAGGTAGAACATTATCACCTACTCAAAGAGCAGATTTTAAAAATAGAAGCGCAAAAATGCTATCAGGACAACTAAAAGCTCAGAGAATGATAAACCTTAGATATTCAAAACTATCTAGTAATCAAGGAATTCCAAGTTCTTTAGTAGTAGATGATTATAATCTAGAAGCTATATCTCCAAGAGAAGCATTATGGCAGAAAAAATCAGCAGAAAACCCAAACTTATCTAGAAAAAATTTCGATAAATCGGTAGACAAGAAAATAGAGCAAAACCCAGCATTTAAAAAATTTGAATAGGAAGTAAACATGCCTAACGATAAATTTGAAAAAGAGCTTTTAGCAGATATGAACGCACAAGCAGATCAGTCAGAATCTCTTATAACTCCAGCCCAAAATGCAGAACTAGACGCAGAAATTGAAATGGAAAACAAATATGGCGATCAGAGTATTCAAACATTTGTTGAATCAGCCGCATCTGGAGCATCGTTCGGTATATCTGACCAAGTTTTAACTAAAACAGGATTAGCTTCAAAAGAAGCATTACGAGAAAGAAGAAAACGTAATGAAGCTTCAGCTATAACTGGGGAAGTAGCAGGTGTTTTAGGATCTGCAATATTATCTGGAGGAGAATCTCTTATAGCTAAAGGTATAGGTGCTGGAGTTAAATCAGCAGCTAAAGCTGGAGTAGCTGTAGAAAATCTTACTGCAAATACAATAAAGAAGTTAATAGCAGATACAGGTAAAAAATCTTTAGCAAAAGAAGTACTAAAAAAAGGTATAGCTAAAGGAGCCGGCAGTGCCGTTGAAGGATCATTCTATGGAATGGGAAAACTAATAAGTGAAGAAGCATTAGGTAACGAAGATTTCAACGCAGAAAACTTTTTAGCTCATGCTGGAACAGGTGCATTATTCGGAGGTATTGTTGGAGGTACTTTAGGAGCTATTCAAGCCGCAGTTCCGGTTATAAGATCATCAAAAGCAGTAAAGCCTATAGACTTAGAATCTCTTAATACTAAATTTAGTAATAAAGTAGATCCAGTAGAATTTAAAAATGTAGTAGATAAATTTACTAAAAGTTCTGACATGGCTAGAGCTAACATTCATCCATATACTCCAGAAGAATACAAAACAATGCAATTATTTATGTCTCCTGATGGTAAGTCAGGATACGCTATTAAAGGTGGAAACGAATTAGTATCTGTATTTTCTACTGTAAAAGGTAGAGGAGACGATATAGTGCAACACGCTATAGCTAATGGAGCTAGAAAACTAGATGCTTTTAACATAAACGGAAAACTTCCAGAACTATACGGTAAACATGGATTTAAAGTAACTGCAAAAAACGCATTTAACGAAGAATTCGCAGACATGACAAATCCAGTTCTAGTAAAAAGTAGACCTGAATATGTTGAAATGGCAATCAAAGACGAACCAAAAGTAGATGGATGGGTAACTAAAAAGCTAAAAGGAATAATGAATCCAGCTAGAAACGCACAAGAATTAGCAGGATCTACTCCAACAGAAATTTATAAAATGAAGCAATACAATCCTAAACTATATGAACATACTCCAGAAATGTTACGTGAAGTTATGGGTAAGAAAGGATTAGGAGTATTTTCTTCTAATAAAAAATTATTTAATTCAATGAAGGATTTTATAACTGAAACAGGTGAAGAAATAGGAAAATCTTTAGACGATATTACAGGAGTACTAGAAGTTAAAGGCGCACTTCCTACTAGAGCTAGAGTAGCTAATAGAATAGTATCTAAACTAGATGAGCTTACAGCACAATTCAAAGATGGTGAAGGACGAGTATTAGCAGGAGCATCTTCTAAAGTAAATAAGATAGAAAGTATAATAGCAGAATTTGACGATGACTTAGTATCTAATCAAATAATGCCAGCTAAAACAATAAACGAACTTAAATCTAAATATCAAAAACTAGCTAAATGGGATTACAAAGGTAATTTGCCATTAGAAGAAGAAGTTAGTAGAGCAATAAGTAGAGCATTACGAGAAGAAATTGGTGATTTAGCCGTAGCAGCCGGTGGTGAACTAGGAGCAAAGCTAGACAGACAAATGTTAAACTACGGAGCGGCTCAAGAATTTATGAAGTCGTTCGGTAAGAAGTTAGACACTCAAAAAAATTCTAGCTTCATAAACTACAAAGACATGCTACTAAGCGGATTTTTAGGAAAATCTGGAGTACTTGTAGCTGGAACAGCAAAAGCAATTCAATCTGATTTCAAAAAAAGATTAATGATTTTGACAGGAATTGAAAAAGCCAATAAAGCCGTAGACAAACAAATAAACTCAAAAGTTTCTGGATTTTTCTACAACGCTCCAAAAGCATATGTTCCAGTAGTATCTAGAACACTTTCCAACTCTCAATTTTCTAAAAAGTACGAAGAAGGTGTATTAGGAAAAGCTCCAAAAACAAAAGAAGAAGCGTATAAAAACATTTCTGATAATTTACAAGAATTGGCATCAGATCCAGATAAATTATTAGAGCGTATACAAATGAGTAATATTGATGAAGCCGCTCCATTAGCAGCACAGCAAGCTCAAGTTACTTTAGCTAATGGTATACAGTTTTTATTATCTAAACTACCAAAAGATAGCAGAACTACAGGAGTATTAACAAACTTACGTAGACAATGGACACCATCGACTATAGAAGTAGCTAAATTTGAAAAGTATGTTGCAGCGGTAGAAAACCCAATGTCTGTGCTAGACGAAATAGAGGCAGGAATGGTAACAAGAGAAAGTATTGAAGCCTTAGAAGCCGTATATCCTAACCTATACATGAGAATACAAGAAAAAGTAATGCAACAAATAGTTAAAAATCCAGAGTCAATTGACTACAAAAAGCGATTAAGTCTTGGAATAGTGTTAAATATATCTACGGATTCCGCACTAGATCCAAACAATATTAGAGCATTACAATCTCACTTCTCTGAGGCACAGGAAAGTCAGTCCGGTGGAGCTATCGGAGCAGTTAGAGCAGATAAACTATCTCTAGCAGAATCAGAGGCTTCTGGAGTAACAAAAATCTCTAACCGTAGAGACTTAGATTAGTAAAAATATATGAACAATAACATATACGTTAATAATTATAAAATAAAAACAATACAATATAGGTCATACAACCTAACTTGTAGATAACACTACTTAACCCTTTAAAAGGAGAAACCTATGTCAAGAAATGTTCTAAAACATACCAAACTATTAGATGCAGTTACAATTAACAACTCTCTATCATCAGACAAAATTAATGTTGAAAACCTAGACAAAGCTTCAATAGACATAAACTGGTCCGCTGGCAGCTCACCTGTTGGTGTAATTACAATAGAATCTACAAATAATTCTGATGTAGATATTAACCAAGGTTTAGAAACTTGGCACTCTTTAGATTTTAGTGCTGTAATAAATATCACAGGAAATTCAGGCTCGCACCAGATAATTTTCGATTCAATGCCATTCAGATTCATTAAAATAGTTTACACACGTACATCAGGCAGTGCTGTAATGTCTGCTATATTCCACGCTAATACTGTCGGTGCATAATATGAAGATATGTAATATCTGTAATACAGAAAAAGAGCTAAGTGAATTCTATTTTAGGAAAAATAGAAAAGGTATAAAAATACCTAGAACTTGGTGCAAAGAATGTGAAAAAGATAGGACGTATAAATATTACTTAAATAATAAAAAACGTATATTAAAGCAATATAAAGACAAGTATAAAGAATCACCAGATAAATTTAAAGAAAAGTCTTTTAAGTATTACAATGAACATAAAGAAAAATGTTTAGATCAAGGAAGAGTACGAAGATCTAAATGGAGAAAAGATAATCCCGGAAAACATTGTGCAAGTTCGGCAAAAAGAAGATCAGCAAAACTAAAAAGAACTCCAAAATATGCTGATTTAAAAGCAATAAAAGAATTCTACATAAATTGTCCAAAAGGATTTGAAGTAGATCACATAATTCCATTACAAGGTAAAACAGTATCAGGACTTCACGTATTAGAAAATTTACAGTACTTAACGAAATCGGAAAACTGCTCAAAAGGCAATAGATAAGGAGAATTTTTTATGACATTTTTATATCCACCACTAAGTGTATCATTGGCTGGAGGTGCTACATCAGCTAATCAAGTTTTAGAACTTGCAGAACTAGTAGCAATCGAAGCAGATACAACTACAATAGCCGAAGACACAACATCAATTGATGCAAAAACGCCAGCACTTGGAGCAGCCGCTACAGTCGCTTCAGTTCCAGTAAATATTGCTTCAGACCAAACAGTGCCAGTATCCGCAGCAGCATTACCATTGCCAACAGGCGCATCAACAAGTGCAAATCAAACCACTGCAAATAATAGTTTATCATCAATTGATGGAAAAATTACTGCATGTAATACAGGCGCAGTAGTTATAAGTTCTGGAAATGTTACCGTAAACGCATTAGCACCTGTAGATTATTTAGATGCAGTGCTTATAGATGCAGCAGGAACACCTATAACAGCTAGTTCTGGAAATCCATTACAAGTAATAGCATCTACAGCAGCCGCTGTAAAAAAGATAGAAATAAATGATACCACTGGCTATTTAATAGGTCTATATACAGGAGTAGCACTGAGTGAAGTACTACACACTATACTTCCTTTAGGAGGAGGTAACGTAGATGTGAATTTACCAAGTGGAACTAGAGTATCACTACGAGCTTTAGAAAACTCTGCAATAGTTGTTGGACAAATTACGTTCAATTGTTTAGGATAAATAATAATTTAAGTCGAAAGGCTTACTAGTCTCAAAGGGGCTACTTATGTCATCTACTATTTTCCAAGGAAGCGCAGTTAAGCTTCTAAAAAACACACTTAGATTTTTTGATGGGACCGACTTTACATCGGTAAATCTACTTACAACATCAAACTCAAAAGTTCTAACTAATAAAACATTAACCAATGCTTTACTTACAACTAACGGAACACTAGATGTTACAGCAGCAGGTACTTTAAGTATTGCAGCTTCACTAGGCGCAAACAATCTTACACTTGCTGGAGCCACAAGTACTGTAGTAATTCCCGGAAATCTTCAAGTAAATGGTTCACTAGCATACGTAAATACAACTAATCTAGACGTAGTAGATGCAAACATAACTGTTAATAAAGGTGGAAATCAAGCAACAGCAGACACTCAAGACGCAGGATTCACTGTAGAAATGACAGATGCTACTGACACTGCCATAGGATATAACAGCACACTAGCATCAAGATTTATGTGTGGAGACGTAGGATCTTTAGTTGAAATCGCCACTGTATCACACACACAAGCCTTTACCAACAAAACATTTAACGTGGACGCTACAGGAAATGTTCTTTCAAACGTCGCAAACGGAAACATAAAAGCCGCAGCCGCAATAGACGTTAATAAACTAGCCGCCCTTACTGCAAGCCGAGCCATAGTTTCGGATGCATCAGGCTTTTTATCTGCATCAACCGCTACAGCCGCAGAAGTTGGATATTTGAGTGGTGCATCATCTAACATACAAACTCAACTAAACACAATTGGCGGTGTATCTATATATGATTTCGCAAACTCATCAGGAACATTTACAGCCGTAGCAGGTAAAACACATTTAGTAGACACATCAAGTGCATCAAGCGCAGTTACTTTACCAGCCGTTGCAGCCAATATTTACGTTAGAATTAAAGATAATGGAAACTCCAATACAAACAATATAACCGTAACTCCAGCTAGCGGAACTATAGACGGAGCCGCAAATGACGTTATAAACTCTGATTTTGCCGCAGTTATATACGCTTGCGATGGCACAAATTGGTATAAAATCTAATAATTAGAATAAACTAACAATACTATGATGTTACAGGCTCATAGCCCATAGACACCTAACTACATAACATCAATAATTCAAAGAGGTTAAAATGTATCAAGGTAATAATCCAAAATCAAAAACACAGACGCTTACACCGCAGTCTGCCAAACCTACCAATCCTGTAGAGGGAATGGTTTTTTACAGTGACGGAACAGTTCTACCAGAAGGAGTATATAAATACTCAAATGGTCTATGGAAAAACATCGAATCAACCGACAACTACATATCAAACCCAGATGCAGAAAATAGCACCACAAATTGGAACAAATACGACGACGGAGCCGTAGCAAAGCCAATAGACGGAACAGGAGGATCTGCCGGACAATCATCATTTGGCACATTGGGAACACCTAATAACCTACGTGGAAATAATTCATTTTACTTACAAGTACCAGTATCAAACGCTGCTCAAGGCGAAGGTGTTAGTACAGATTTTATAGTCGATTCAGCCGATAAAGCTTCTATGGTGCAAGTTTCGTTTGATTATAGAACATACGACGCATATGCAGACGATGATTATATTTGTTATATTTACGACATTACAAATGCTAGACTTATAGAGTTTGCCGATGGAACAATAAAAGCAAATGCTCTAAGCACAACATTCAATAGATCGTTTCAAGCTTCTCCAGACAGTGTATCATATAGATTTATAATGCACATAGCTACAGCAGACACTACTAGATCAAAGGGAATTATATTTGATAAAGTAGAAGCTAAATCTGCTAAACCTGCTATAATTGGCGCACCAGATGTTTATCTAGGCGCACTAACAACTACTGGACATTGGACAACAAACTCAACTTATATTGCTAATTACTGGAGAAGGGGAGACAAGCTTATTGCTATAGTTTATATAGGTCTTTCAGGTGCGCCAAATAGCGGTGCTTTTACAGTAAATCTACCAAGTGGATTGGTTATTGATTCTGCTAAAATGATAGCTACTAATATACGGTCAGTTTCTTCAGGAACATGGACAATATATGATAGTAGTGTTGGTACTTCATACGGAGGTATCATGAAGGGGGCTGGAACTACTGCCGTACAGCCATATATGATAGACGCTGGTTCTGTTACAGGAGTAATAGGAGCTAGTGGTCCTGTAGTTTTAGAGACTGGTGACTCTTTATATATGGAATATGAAGTTCCAATTGTCGGCTGGTCTTCCGGTGTAGTCATGAGCGAGACTACGATGAACAGGGAAATAAGTCTTAGCGCATGTACTAGTACCTCAAGCTCTCTTGCAGATACTATTGCAAACTATGTTGGTTTTGAAAATAAAATATTTGAAAAAGGTGGTTCAAATATCATAAACCCTACTGTAGCTATGTCAACTACATACGCTAACGCTTGGGGTTATGTAGTGCCGGAAAATGGAACGTATGAGGTTGATGCGCAAGTAGAAATAGTAGTAAACGTTGCATTTAGTTTTAGTTGTTATATCATGGTTAATAATGTTGAAGCTGCGGTTAGTAGAATTTTAACACAAGGAACAAGTGCCTATTATGATGTTAAAGTAACAAAACTATTACCCCTTATTAAAGGAGATGTAATAAAAATAGCGGCAGTACAGAATAGTGGAGTATCAAAGGCTATATATGGAGACCCTAGTGCTAACTTCATAAATATTAGAAAATCCAACACAGGTTCTCAGACTATAGCGGCGAGTGAAAGTGTTTATGCTAGTTATAACTCTACTACTGGGCAATCTTTTGCAAATGCAAGTTCTGTAGTAATTAATTTCGCCACAAAAGAACATGACACACATAATGCGGTTACAGTCGGAGCATCGTGGGTTTTTACCGCCCCGAGAACCGGTATGTACTCGGTTAAGTCAAGTATCCAATGGGCAAACACCACAAATTTAACAATAAGTGCCTTAAACCTCTTTGTAAATGGTGTATTTTATAGGCAAGTTGATTTAAGTACAGTAGCAAAAATCGGATTGACCGGAACAACTGACGTATACCTAACACAAGGGCAAACACTAAGTGCTGTTGCTTACCAAGCTGACTCGGGGTCAGCAGCCAGATTACTTAGATCAACAGGTCCTGAATTTAACTTTATTACAATTCATAGTATATAGATAATAAAAATAAGTTAAAACTAACTAAGCACAAAGGATAATACATGGACTTTTCAGAATTTTTTAAAACAAGAAAGCAAAAAATAGATCCTAGAAAGATAATCATCAAGACAACTGGACAAGCCGATCCCGACGCACGTGACGAAAAAGAAGCTAATCGCAAAATGGATGATCGCAGTGAGGCTATTTATAACGAAAACAAAAGTCGCAGCGATATGAAGGCAAACTACGAAAAAATATTTAACAAAATAAAAGAGCGGAAAAAATCCGAATCTAAATAAAAACTCTAATAACAGACGGAAGGAGAACATCATGAGAATCAAAAACGAAAATTTCACAAGTAAACTATCAAGCACTAACATGACTGAGACTATTACAGGTCCTGCAATCTGGTTAGGTCATATTGCAAACTACGCTATTCAATTAGTATTTACAGGAACTCCAAATGGAGCATTTAAACTCCAAGCAAGCTGTGACGCTCCAAAATTAGGAAATGAAAGCGAAACAGTCCCTACTAATTGGACTGATTTAGCTGAAAGCTCTACAGCTATTGATGCAGCAGGAAATCATTTATTCGTAGCAGATAATGTTGGATATAATTTTGTACGTATTGTGTGGACAAATGCTTCTAGCGGCAATCCTTCAACAATTACAGTGGCTCAGTTCAATGTAAAAGGAGTATAACATGGCTTCAACATTTACAAAAATTCCTTATGGAAATAAAAGAGCAGTAAGCATTGAGTCGTCAATAGGTAATGAAGCTGCAGTTGACAGTAATGGAAATATTTCTGTATCAGTAGATCAGATAGATCCAACAAATAATGCTGTAAAACAAGTTTCATACTCTCACGCAGAATTACATTCTGGTACTCACTATAAGAACAAAAAAACAGTATCAATACTACAATCTGCAACAAAGAACATTCTAATAGTCACGCCAAACACTACCAAATGGGCGCACATGATAATAGAGATTGGATCATCTACTTCATCTGTATTAGTTACATTATATGAAGCATCTACAACTTCCTCAAATGGAACACTGTTAACAAGCAGAAACAGAAATAGAAATGTAGCTGACGACAATACTACCTTAGTATATGAAGATCCTACAATAACAGCAGTAGGGGATGTGATTTGTACAAGTTACTTAGGAACTGCTGGAACTGTTCAAAGTAGAATGGGAGGAAACAGTAGGGACGAGGAAGAGATTGTACTCAAACAAAATACAAAGTACTTAGTGAGAATAATAGAACAAGGAACATCCGCTACAAATTTAACGTGGTCGTTAGATTGGTACGAACATACAAACCTAGCATAATAAAGGAACACCATGAGCATATTTAACTTCATAACAGATTTATTTAAGCCAGCCGCAGAGCTTGTAGACAATGTTCACACATCAACGGAAGAAAAATACAAACTACGCAACGAACTGGCAAAAATTCAATCAGACGTTCAAGTTAAACTAATTGAACTAGAAGGAAAAGCCATAGAAGCCGATGCTAAAATACGTGAAGCTGAAGCCGCTTCTAATAATTGGCTAACACAATCGTGGCGACCATTATGTTCCGTAGCTATAGTAGCGTTAATCATTGCAGGATCATTTGGATTAGTCACGTTGACCGCAGACATATATGAGCTTGCTAAAGTGTTCTTAGGGGTGTATACTGGTAGTAGAGGTATAGAAAAGGTAGCAGCAGCATGGAAACTTGGAAAGTAATTTATAATTTTAATAAGTATGAAATATCCACATTAGGAAGAATACGTAATATTCGTACAAAAGGTATTAGAAGAATCAATACTAATACTACTAATGGATATAGCTACGTATCATTGAAGAATAATGACCTAAAATCTATAAATAAAGCAGTTCATAAGCTTATGCATATGACTTATTTCACTAGTATAGATGGGGAAGTAAATCATATAGATAGTATAAAAAGTAATAATAAACTGTCAAACTTAGAGATAGTTTCTAAGAATAAGAATGAACTTCACAAATATGGATCAAAAATAAGAGGTATAAGACTAAGAAAAGACTGTAATAGATTTGAAGCTCGTATAAAAACATACGGATTAGAGGTTTCTTTTGGACTGTATAGGACATATGAAGAAGCAGTTATAGTAATAAAAGAAGTATATAAAGAATGGTATAATATATCTATAGAAGGTAAATAACATGAAATATCCATTAAGTGCTACAGGCAAAAAAAGACTTGCATTAGCAGATCCTTCGCTAATAGTGCTAATAAACGCCCTGTGCGAAATAGTTGATATTACTGTTTTATGCACACACAGAGGCGAAGCCGAACAAAACGAAGCCTTTAAAAATGGCAAATCTAAGCTTAAATTCCCTAATTCTAAGCATAATTGCCTACCATCTAGGGCAATTGATATAGCTCCGTATCCCATTGACTGGAATAATATAGACAGATTTAATGAAATGTTAGATATTGTGCAAAAATTAGCTGATGAAAGAGGCATAAAAATTCGTTTAGGAAGAAGTTTTAGCTTCAAAGACTTTCCACATATTGAGCTTGTATAGCGTTGACAAAAGGATAAAACTATGATAGACTTTAATGTAATCAAACAAGCAAATCAAGATATTAAGGATCTTATAGAAAAGCATCCTCATTTACAATCATTTCAAGATGAGTTAAGTCAAATACTTGCAAAATGTGGAAATAATAGAAATAATCGTATGACAACATTATATACGTTAATGGCTAAAAAACAGCTAGAAATGCACGAAAAATTATGTGAATTACAATCGCTGATAAAGGAGTATAAAGGTGACAGATAAACTAGATCTGATTTTAGACAAGATAGAAGATCTAAAACAATCACATGGAAGAAGATTAGAAGCCATCGACCGTAATCTAGATATTCACATGACTAGATGTGACGAATTAGAACATTCAAATGAGTTATTAAAAGATCATTTCAATTCACGACTATCTTCACTTGAAGAACCGAAAATATTTCTATCGTATGTTTGGCGCATTGTTCTTGGATTTGGTGCTATTGGTGCAATTGTATTAACAGTAATTCAAATAATAAAATATACAGGAGTATAAAATGGAAGACTATAAAAAAGAAGAATACATAAAAAGCTTACTAAAACAAAAGTATGGATCTGGAGCAAAACAAATTACTCAAAAAATTGTTCAAGAAAAAGATGTAGATGACACTGAAAACTCAGTGGAGGTTATATTAACAAAAATAAGAGAATTAAGAAAAGATAAAAGTGCTCCTGAAAATGCAGCAGATCCACTTTGGAAAAAAATAAAAGAAGTATCAGAAAGACATAAAAATAATAAAGATATATTGAATAAAAAATAATGAAACATATTATCTTCATACATCTAGAACCTCTAAGCATTAATAAAGTGCACTGCCGAGATACCAGATATTTAACCGCCTACTATGAACAGTACAAATCTGATATATTACACTTAATATCAGAAAGTAGAATACAAACTAAATTAAAAGAATTACGAGAATATTTCAATCCAGAAATACATGTTTACAAACTAGATTTGACATTCTATTATCCTAGAGAAGTATTCTATACGCTTGATAATAAGATAAGCTCTAAAATGCATGATATATCTAATATAGAAAAACCTTTAATAGACTTACTTTTTTTGCCAAAGTTTTTTGGAGATAATCCACCATACAAAGCATTAAATTTAAATGCAGATGATAAGTATCTAGTGGAAATGGCAAGTAGAAAATTACCGTCAGAAAAAGGTGAACATCTTATGGCAGTTCAAATTGAGATAGTACACTTGCAGGCATTAGAACCCAATCTTGAATAAGATTATGGTATAGTGTATATCTACCACACATTTCATAAATTTGACCATTATCTGTATTGAAAATAGTACCTTTAACGTCCGTATACTCATCGTTTGAAAAATATACAAATAGTATTAATATAGCTAGATTTGATCTAGGACTAACATAGGCACATTCTCTTTTTAAAACTCTTTTCATTTTACTCTCCTAATAACACAGTCTTTCTATGTCTAATCCATGATTTTCCAATATTTCATTAAACATTTCTTCTAATAACGAGATAAGCTCCAAAGCTTTATTATCGTCTTCTCCTAGAGAATTTATTAAATCTTGTATCTTGGTATTTCCGTAACCATGTTTTCTATGTGGTCTAAATATCTCCATTCTAACATCGTACAGAGCTAACAACATATCCTTACACTTTAATGTAGCTTCAAAATCTAGCTCATCATAACCATCTTTAATATAATGCGTAACCTCTATTTTCTTCATTTCTTGCTCCTTTGTTTTTTCATTATTTCTGTTATAACATCTACTCTTCCATTAACTTTTTTAATCTCTGACTTATACTCGTTTAAAAGTTTCTTCAATTCTTTCAACTCTTTCTTAAGATCCTCTATGTCTTTTTTAAAATTATCAAACATTATTCCTCCTTTAATTTATTCTCCAACTTCTCAATTCTCTCCGCTAAGGACTTTATAAAGCTTATCAAGCTATTAATAGTTTGATTCATTGACTTAATCTTATTATTTATTTCTTGCAACATGTTCAACTCCTTTATTTAATTAATACCCATATCTAACACCACAAAAATAAGCTCTCCAGTCTCAACATGCGTAGATACCATATACTGACCATACTTCTCCACTAGTTGTTTTGTAGCCTTAATAGACTTAGGAAAGTCAACTTCTATGATAGTTTTGTATTTTTTTGCCAAATCATCAGCCAATTTATCTACTTTCTCATGAACTAATTTCATATCAGAACTAAACTCAGCTATAATAGCATCATACCCAGTCTGAAAGTCTTCTCTAAACTTCTCCAACTCTTCCGTTTCTACTGGATTTCCAG
>JFJP01001167.1_pt1 | contig 32227 bp, 11 predicted proteins | sample 431651 | NCBI WGS metagenome assembly JFJP01 (sample SAMN02602958, study PRJNA72255) | Microbial mat metagenome, whole genome shotgun sequencing project. | biome: fresh water; feature: sink hole; material: water; isolation source: purple microbial (photo- and chemosynthetic) mats found in... | reverse complement strand
CACCAGCGGCGCGCCCAGCTTCGCGGCCCCAGCGACCACCCCCTTCGGCCTGGCCGACGTGGGCTTTTACGCCTCGCCGAGCTTCGCGGACATCGACGGCGACGGCGACCTCGACGCCTTCATCGGCAACTCCTATGGCAATACCCTCTTCTTCCAGAACGTCGGCACCAGCGGCGCGCCCAGCTTCGAGGCCCCAGCGAGCAACCCCTTCGGCCTGGCCGACGTGGGCTATTACGCCTCGCCGAGCTTCGTGGACCTCGACGGCGACGGCGACCTCGACGCCTTCATCGGGGAAAACAATGGCAACACCCTCTTCTTCCAGAACACCGGCACCACCGGCGCGCCCAGCTTCGCCACCCGATTGTTCAACCCCTTCGGCCTGGCCGCCGTGCGCAATTACTCATCGCCGAGCTTCGCGGACATCGACGGCGACGGCGACCTTGATGCGTTAATCGGGAGCAGTGATGGCTTGACCTCCTTCTTCGAGAACTTGGAATTTGACGGCAACACGACCTGGGACGGCGGCTCATGGGGCGGGGGCGAGCCTGGCCCCGACACGGACGTGCTCATTCTGGGTGGCTACGACACCGGGCAACAGGGCGGCTTCGACTGCTCGACCCTGCGGGTGGGCCAGGAGGGCCTGCTGCTGATCGGCACGGGCGGGACGATACGGGTCGGGGGGCAGTGAGGGGGACGGGGAAGAAAAAGCCGATGCCGGACTCCGCCCTGCCCCTCCTGGGGCTTGGCGAAATCCGGCACCGGAGTCAAGACCTGCGATCAGAGCTGTTGCAAGAACAGGGTGATGTTGTCGCCCAGCTCTAGGCCCAGGGCCTTGCGCAGGCGCGAGCGGCCCACGTGGACGCTCTCGGTCTCCAGGTAGAGAAGCTGGGCCATTTCCTTGCTGGTCAGGCCCAGCCGCTGCAGGACGGCCAGCCGCCTTTCGGCGCCGGTCAGTTCGGGGAACATGGCGTTCAGCTTGTCCCAGAAACGGCTGTCGAGACTCTGGTAGCGCTCCTCGAAGAATTTCCAGGTGAGCCTGGAATCCTCCCGGTTGAGCATGTTGTGCAGTCCGATCAGCTCTTCCCTGAGCCGGTTGCTGACGCGGAAGGTGGTGCGCATCGTGTCAATCCTGTCATTGAGCTCCTTGAGGATGGCATTGCTGTTGGCCAGGGTCAGGGCCATGGTGCGGAGCTCGCTGAGGTGGGAAAGCTCGACCTGGCGGAAGGCCTGGCCCAGAAGCATGGCGGAGTTGACGCGGGCGCGCATCTCGACGGCCTCGAAGGGCTTGGTCAGGAAATCGACGGCGCCCGCGCTGAGGGCCTCCTCGAGCTCGGAGGGGCCGATGTGTACGCCCGACATCATGATGGCGGGCATCCGCATCCGCCCCGTGTCGGCCGTGAGCGTCTGGAGCATCTCCAGGCCGTCCATGGTGGGCATCTGCCAATCGACCAGGATCAAGTCGGGCTTCTTCTCGCGGGCCACCCGCAGGCCCGCCTGGCCGTTGTTGGCCTGGTAGAAGAGGTAGGTCGAATCGATCCGGCTGAGGATGTCGATGGCGGTGCTGATGTTCCAAAATTCATCGTCCACGATCAATATCGACTTCGGGTTGCTCGCCCCTTCCACCATCTCTGTCATTGGCTTTTGGCATTCATTATTTTCAACCATATCAGAAAAATGTGTCTTGTTTGAACAAAAGAACCACCGGCGCGACGAAGCCGCGCCGGTGGTCAGAGAAAGGTCTATTCGAGCGAGTACAGGAGCATGAGCTCATGCGAGCCGCCCGTTACGGCCGAAAGCCTCGAATTGGTGGTCTCGAAGGCATAGCCCAAGTCGAACTGCCCGAACCGGACCCCGAAGCCGAACAGGCCGTCCTTGTTGGTCCGGAAGCCCATCTGCATCCACACGCGCTTGTCCCAGGCCAGCCGGGCGCCAAAGTCGGCGAAGTTGGGGAAATCGACCGAGGTCCGGGCCAGCACGTAGGGCGTAACCTCCAGCTTGAGCATCTCCACCGGCAGGTCGTAGCTGGCCATCGCGTTGAAGGTGGCGAAAGTACGCTTTTCCTGGGATGAGTAGAGCAAGGGCGAGGCCATTGAGAGGTTGAGCCGGTTGGCCCGCAGGCGGAATCCGAAGCCGAAGTAGAACAGGCTCTCGTCGAAGAGGTTGGAGCTCCAGGCCGGGTCGTTCTCGGAAGCGCTCCGGATGGCGTCGCGGTCGAGCCGGTTCTGGAACACGCCGGCCGTCAGCCCGAAGTGCAGGCTCGACTGGTCCGAGAACTGCACCTTGTAGGCATAGCTTCCCTCCACGCGGCTGGTGGACAAGACGTTGCGGTTGTACTGCGAAACGTTGAGGCCCAGGCGCATGTTCTTGGCCACGATGCCGTTGACCCCGGCCATGCGCGTCTCGGGGGCGCCCTTGACCCCGGTCCACTGGTCGCGGAAGAGCAGGTAGGCCTCCAGCTTGCCCTCGGTGGGCGTGTAGGCCGGGTTGAGCAGATACGGATTTTGCAGGAAAAGGCTGGGCGAGGGCACCTGCTGGGCCAGGGCGACGCGCCCGGCCAAGGCCACCCACAAGAAGAACAAAATTCTCATTTTCATGGACTTGTGATTTTTCGAGATGAAAACTCCTTTTTCTTGAAGGCTTATCGGACCAAGGTAACGGCCCCGCTGTGCAACACGCCATCGCCGCAGCGCACCAGGTAGTAGTAGGTGCCCACGGGCGAGCCCTGCCCGCGCCAAGGCTGTTCGTAGCCCTGGCTTTCATAGACGGAGTTGCCCAAGTGGTCGAAGATGCTGAACTCGCATCCCTGGTAGAGCTGCGGGTTCTCGACGCGCCAGAAATCGTTCAGCCCGTCCTCGTTGGGCGAGAAGATGTTGTCGCTCACCAGGGTCGTCTCCTGGGCGTCCTCCACCACTACCCAAATCTTGAACAGCGCGCTGTTCTGGCCGTCCGAGACCATCGCGTCCAGCTCGTAGCCCGGCACCCGCTCGAAGTCGAGCGACTCCACCAAGCGCAGCTCGCCCTCCTGGCTGAGCGCGAAGCGGCCTTGGCCGGCGCCTTGCGCGAGCGAGTAGCGGAGCACGCTGTTGGCGTCGCGGTCGGTGGCCTCGAGGCGGGCCAGGAAAGTGCCCGGCAAGGCGGCCTCCGAGACCTGGACCGTGCGGTCGTCGATCTGGGGCTTCTCGTCGTTCTCATCGCGCAGGAGCACCTGGAGGCTGGCCACCACGTTGTACTGCCCATCGGTTACCTGCAAGCTCAGGTTGTGGAAGTCGCGGGTCTCGAAGTCGAGCGGCTGGCTGACGAAGACCCGGCCGTCGGCGGCGTCGATGCTGAACCAGCCCAGGCCGTTGCCCTCGAGGATGGAGAAGACCAGGTTGGTCCCCGGGTCGTCGTCGGAGGCGTCCATCGTGTGGAAGACCGTGCCCACGGGCGTGCCCTCGGTGATGGCCAGGCTGGCCGAGGCCATGCGGGGCGCCTCGTCGTTGTGGTCGCGCACGAAGACCCGCACCTGCCCCTGGCCCACGTTCAGCCCGTCCGAGACGTTGACCAGCAGCAGGTGCTCGTCGTCGGTCTCGAAGTCGAGCGAAGCCACCAGGAAGACCCGGCCCGTGTTGGCGTTGATGCTGAACAGCCCGGCCTCGTTGCCCGAGGCGAAAGAGTAGCCCAGCGTGCCGAAGCCGTCGGGGTCAGCGGCCCCCACCGCGGCCACCTGCGTGCCCAGCGGCTGGTTCTCGGGCAGGTCCACCACGGCATCCTCCACCGCGGGCGCGAGGTCGTTGGCGTTGCCCACGGCCACGGCCACCGTCGCGGCGTCGGTGTTGGCGCCGTCCGAGACCAGGATTTCCAGCAAGTGCGAAGCCCGGGCCTCGTAGTCGAGGCTCGAAACCAGGCTGATGGCGCCCGTCGCGGCATTGATGGCGAAGGCCTCGTGGCCCAGGCCCCCCGCGAGGGAGAAGCTCAATGAGCGGAACTCCGGGCTGGCGTCGGCATCGGTGGCCGAAACCTGGCCCACCACGCCCAGGGCCTGGTCTTCCGGCAAGGACAGGTCGGAGACCGACAGCACCGGCGCCAGGTCGTTGACATCCTGCACCGCGATGGTGATGGTGCCGAAGCCCTCGTAAACGCCATCGGCCACCTCCACCCGCAGCTCGTGCGAAGTCTGGCTCTCGTAGTCCAGCGGCTCGATCAGGAAAATAGCCCCGGTGTTGGGGTTGATGGTGAAGATGCCGAACTCGTTGCCCGAGAAGATGGAATAGACGAAGCGCGTGTTGTCGGGGTCAGTGGTCAGCACCTGGGCCAGCTCCTGGTTCAGGGCCATGTCCTCGGGCACCTGCGCCACGAAGCTGGAGACCACGGGCGGCTCGTCGCTGACGTTGAGCACGTTGATGGCCAGCGCGGCCGTGCCCACCTGCACGCCGTCCGAGACCTCCACGGTCAGGTCGTAGCGGGCGCGGGTCTCGAAATCGACAGGCAGGGCGATGCTGACCACTCCGTTGGACGGATTGACCTTGAAGCGCCCCTCCTCGTTGCCCGCCAGAATGGCGTAGCCGTAATCGCCCGACTCGTCGGGGTCGAAGAAGCGGACCTGGGCCACGAAGTCGTTGACCACCAGGTCCTCGCGGATGCTGACCTGCAAGTCGTTGACCTCCGGGGCCACGTCGTTGTCGTCCGTAACCCGCACCGTCAGGCGGGCCTGGCCTTGGTTGGGCCCATCGGAGACCACCACGTCGAGCCGGTGCTCGGTCCGGGTCTCGTAATCCAAGGGCGCCACCAGCGCGATCTGTCCCGTCGCGGCATCCACCGCGAAGAACTCGCTGGCCACCCCGCCCACCAGGCTGTACTCGAACTGCCGGAACTCCGGCGAAAGGTCGGCATCCGAAGCCAGCACCTGCCCGAAGTTGCCCAGGGCCGCGGCCTCCGAAAGGCTGAAGCTCGACGGGAAGACCGCCGGGGCGTTGTCGTTCACATCCTCCACCACGATGGTCAGGTTGTTCTGGCCGAAGCGCAGGCCGTCCGAGACGCGCACCACCAGGTTGTAGCGGTCGAAGGTCTCGTGGTCGAGCGGCGAGGCCAGGAACAGGATGCCCGTGTTGGGGTTGATGCTGAACTTGCCCGCCTCGTTGCCCGAGAAGATCGAGTACGAGTGGCCCGTGATCAGGTCGGCGTCGGTGAAGCTGATGAAGGCCACCTGGCTGAGCGGGGCCAGGTCCTCGGCCACGCTGAAGGTCTCCGCCTCGACCACCGGCGCCTCGTCGTTGACGTTGGCCAGGTCGATGGTCAGGCTGCCGAAGCCCGACTGCGCGCCATCGAAGACCTCGATCTGGAGCACGTACTGGCTCTGGGTCTCGTAGTCGAGCCAATCGGCCAGGCGCAGCTCGCCCGTGGCCTGGTTGATGAAGAACTTTCCGTCCAGGTTGCCGCTGGCGATGCTGAACTGGAAGGCTCCGCCCAGGTCGGGGTCGGTGGCCTGCATGAGCGCCACCTGTCCGTTCAGGGGCAGGTTTTCCGCCACCAGCACCTGCACGTCGGGGACGGTCGGGGCCACGTCGTTGGCGTCGGTTACGGCGATGCTGACGCGGGCCGTCCCGGCGTTGGTGCCGTCGGAAACCTCCACCAGCAGGCTGTGCTGGCTGTGGGTCTCGAAATCGAGCGGCTGGAGCAGCAGCACCTGGCCCGTGCTCGGGTCGATGCCGAAGAAGTCCGTGTCGCCGCCCGTGGCCGCGTACTGGAACACGCGGAAGGCGGCGCTGGCGTCGCGGTCGGTGGCCAGGAGCTGGCCGACGACGCCCGGCGCCGTGGCCTCGGAAAGGCTGAGCGCCAGGTCGGATACCGCGGGCGCCTCGTCGTTGACGTCCAGCACCTCCACCACGAAGCTGGCCCGGCCTTGGAAGATGCCATCCGAAGCGGCCACCACCAGCGGGAAGCGGGAAGCGCTCTCGTGGTCGAGCGGCGCGGCCAGGAACAGCTCGCCCGTGTTCTGGTCGATGGTGAAGCGCCCGGCCAGGTTGCCCGTGAAGATGGAGTAGAAGAAGTTCGTGGCCCCGTCGGGGTCGGCGGCCACGACATGGCCCACCGAGGCGCCCACGGCCCAGTCCTCGGCCAGGAAGACCGTGTCGGCCTCCACCACGGGCGTCTCGTCGTTGACGTTCAGGATGTTGAACGTCAGCGTGCATTGGCCCGTGTTGACCTCGTCGAAGAGGTCGATCGTCAGCACGTGCTGGGCCTGGAGCTCGAAGTCGGGCGAGGCCACGAGCATCAAGGCTCCCGAAATCGGGTTGATGGAGAACAAGGCCGGATCGTTGCCCGCCGCGATGGAGTAGCTCAGGCGGCCCCGCGTGTCGGGGTCGAGGCCCACCACGGTGGCCACGCGGGTGCCCAGGGTGCGGTCCTCCGCGAGGTCCACCACCTGGTCCTCGGCCGTGGGCGCGACATCGTTGGCGTCGAGCACCACCACCGTCAGGACGCGGGTTCCGGAGTTCGCGCCATCGCTGACGCGCACTTGCAGGAAGTGGTCCTGGCGGGTCTCGAAGTCGAGGGCCTGCACCAGCGCGATCTCGCCCGTGGCGGCATCGACGCTGAAATGCTCGCTGCCCTGTCCGCCCAGGAGCTCGTACTGGAACTGCCGGAACTGCGGCGAGGCGTCCTGGTCGTAGGCCTGCACCTGCCCCACCCCGCCCAAGGGCGCGGCTTCGGAGATTTCAAGGTCCGGCCCCGTTACCACGGGCGCGATGTCGTTGGCGTCCTCCACCACGATGTCCAGGATGCCCTGGCCGATGTTGAAGCCGTCGGAGACCCGCACCACCAGCCGGTAGCTCGAAGCGGCCTCGTGGTCGAGCGGAGCGATCAGGAACAGCTCGCCCGTGTTGGCATTGAGCAGGAAGCGCCCGGCCTCGTTGCCCGAGAAGATCGAGAACTGGAAAACCGAGCTGGGATCGGTGTCCGTGGCCTGCACCTGGCCCACGGGGCTGTTGACGGCCAGGCTCTCGGAGATGCTGAAGGTTTCGTCAGCCACCACGGGCGTCTCGTCCGTAACGTCGAGCACCTCGATGGTGATGGTCCCCTGCCCCGTCTGGACGCCATCCGAAAGCTGGACCAGCAGCACATGCTGGGCCTGGCTCTCGTGGTCGATGGTCGCGGCCAGCCGGACGGTCCCGCTGGTGGGGTTGATGCTGAAAAAGCCGGACTCATTGCCCGAGAGGATGCTGAAGCTGAAAGAGTTATGGCTGTCCGGATCCGAATAGGCCACCCGGCCCAGCTCGCCGTTGACGGGCAAGGTCTCCAGCACCGACCAGAGCTGGTCGGGCACGGTGGGCGCCACGTCGTTGGCGTCGAGCACGTTGACCGTGATCTCGGCCGAGCTCTGCCCCACCCCGTCCGAAACCTGGACGATGAGCGTATGGACGACGCGGCTCTCGCGGTCGAGCGGGGCCACCAGGGCGAGCTCGCCCGTGGCGGGGTCGATGCTGAAAGCCTCGTGCCCATCGCCGCCCACGAGGGCAAAGCTGAGCTGGCGGAAGGCCGCCGAAGCGTCGGCGTCAGTGGCCACGACAAGGCTGCCCGTGGGGGCCAGGGGCAGGCTCTCGCTCAGGTTGAAGCTCTGCGGGTTGATGGTGGGCGCCAGGTCGTTGACGTCAAGCAGGTTGAGGGTGATGGTGGCATGGTCGAAGAAAGTGCCGTCGGAGGCGCGCACCACCAGCGTGTAGCTGGGCGCCGTCTCGAAATCGACAAGGCCCACCAGGTACAGGCCCCCGGTGTTGGGGTTGAGGTAGAAGCGCCCGGCCTGGTTGCCCGAGAAGATCGAGTAGAACAGCTCGGTGCCCGCGTCGGCGTCGGTGGCCACAACGCTGCCCACCTGCGTGTTGAGCGGATGGTCCTCGTCGAACGCGAAGGTGGCATCCTGGGCCACGGGCGTCTCGTCGTTGAGGTCTTCCACCAGCACCGTCAGCTCGGCCTGGCTGGTGTTGAGGCCGTCGGAGACCTCGATGGTCAGCACATGCTGCGGGGCCGTCTCGAAGTCGAGCATGGCCGCGAGGCTGACCTGGCCCGAAAGCGGGTCGAGGGCGAAAATCCCGGGGCCGTTCCCGGCCACGATGGAGTAGCTGAACGTGGAGTTCAGGTCGGGGTCGTTGGCCGAAAGCGAGGCCACGAGGCTCCCCGCGGGGCTGGTCTCGGCCAGGGAGACCGTCAGATCGGCCAGGCTGGGCGCCACGTCGTTGACGTCGGTGATGTTGATCGTAACCCAGCCCGTGCCGGTGTTGGCGCCGTCGGAGGCCTCCACCAGCAGGGTGTGCTGGCGCCGGGTCTCGTAGTCGAGGGCCTGCACCAGGTTGACCTGGCCCGAGGGATACAGCGTGAAGCTCTCGTGGCCCAGCCCGCCGAGCATGAGGAACGACTGCGGCCCGAAGGCAGGCGTGAGGTCGGCGTCGGTGGCCAGGGCCTGGCCCACGGCGCCCAGCGGCTGGTCCTCGGGCAGGTTGATGACCACGGGCGTAACCACGGGCGCGACATCGTTCAGGTCGCGCACCTCCAGGGCCAAGGCCCTGGCGAAAGCCAATCCGCGGGAATCGGTGGCGCGCACGCGCACCGAGAGCGCCTGCTCGGCCTCGTGGTCGAAGCTGGCCGCTGCCAACAACTGGTCGCCCACGATGAAGAAGCGCGAGTTGTCATCGCCTCCCGTGCCGGAGACCAGCTCGAACTGGAAGGTCTCGCCCGCGTTGGCGTCGGTGGCCGAGAGCGTGGCCACGGCCTGGCCGGGGGCGTTGTTCTCGTCGAGCCCGCTGGCGGAAAGGGCGATTTCGGTCGGGGCGACGTTCTGCTCGCGGACGGTCAGGGTCCAAAGGCGGCTGTCGAGGCCGTTCTCGGCCAGGACGACAAACCCGAGGGGGGCGCTGAAGTCGTTGGCCGTCAGGCCGCTGGTCTGGAGCTGCCCATCGACCCAGGCCGAGGCGAAGTCGGCCAGGGTGAACTGGGCCACCAGGGCCGTGAGGTCGGTGCCGACGGCTACCTCGAGGTAGAGGCTGCCGTCCACGGTGTCAATGGCGGCGGGCGCGACCTGCTCGGGCAAGGAGAAGGCCAGCAGGTCGGTCTTGTCGCTGAAAGGCACGCGGGTGATGTTGACGGCCCAGTCGCGGGTGTCGCCGTTCTCGGCCACGAGGGTGTAAACCAGCGGGGCGCTGAAGTCGTTGGCCGTCAGGCCGCTGGTCTGGGGCGCCGCGGCCACCCGCGCCGAGGCGAAATCCGAGAGGGTGAAGCTGGCCACCAGGTTGGAAAGGTCGGTTCCCTTGACCACTTCGAGGTCCACCCGCGAGCTGGCCTCCGAAAGGGTCGCGGGCCCGGTCTGCTCGGCCATCGAAAAGGCCAGGAACGAGTTCTCGGGGCTGAAAGGCACTCGGCTGACGTCCACGAGCCAGACCTGCGCGTCGCCGTTCTCGGCCGTGATCGTGTAGGCCAGCGGGGCGCTGAATTCGTTGGCGGTAAGGCCGCTGACCTGCGGCACGCCCCCCACGGCCACCGAGGCGAAGGGCGAAAGGGTGAAGCTGGCCACCAGGGCCGTGAGGTCCGTGCCTTTGGCCACTTCGACCTCGACAGTGCGCGTCAGGGCGTCGATGGTCGCCGGGCCGGTCTGCTCGTTGAATCCGAAGGTGAGAAAGTCGTTGGCATTGCTGAAAGGCGCGACGCTGACGGCCACCCGCCAATCGCGCTCGGTCTGCCCATCTTGGGCCAAGACCGTGTAAACCAAGGTGTCGGTGAAATTGTTGGGCGTGGTTCCGCTGGCCTGCGGCGTTCCGGCCACGGTGGCCGAGGCGTAGGGCGAGAGGGTGAAGCTCGCCACCAGGGCCGAAAGGGTCGTGGCCTTCTGCACCTGGATGCTGGCCAGGCGGGCCAGCGGGTCGATCAGGGCAGGCCCCGTCTGCTCGGCCAGAGAAAAGGCCAGCATCTCGGCCTGGTCGCTCGGCTCGGGGTAGCCGAAGACATAAGGCAAGGTGGGCAGGCCGATCTCGGTGTCGGCCACGAAAGGAATCCGCTGGCTCAAGGCATAGACCTGGTCGGCGGAGGCGTCATACATCTGGAAGCTCAGCGTATCGCCCGTGATGGCGTTGCCATAGAGGTAGAAGAAGACCAGGTGCCTGTCAATGGCCGGAAAATAGACCGGCCGGGCCACGCCTCGGCATTGCCCTCCGACGAAGGCGCCGATCATGTCGTTGGGGTCAGTGCTCTCGACGGCGAAGAAGTTCAAGGCTCCCGTAACCACCATCGAGTACTGGAATCCGGACGGGTTCACCGTCCAGGTGGGCGGAGCCGCCCAGGTGCTCTTTGTTCCCGTTGTGAAGAGCAAAAGCAGAAGGATCGCTACTTTTTTCATTTTCTTTTTTTTGAGAGAGAAAAACAGTGTGAAAAGACCTCGGCCTCCCCCCAAGGAAAAAGAGAAGGGCGGAGACGGCCACAGCGGCAAGCCACTGGCAGAGGCCATATTAAAGTGGGCCGCCTCTGCGCTTGAGGCGGCCCACGGAATCGTGAAAGCGGATCAATCCACCTTCACAACGGGTATCGCGAAACTTTCGGTGGCATTGAGCACCCGCACCCAATAGACCCCCGGCGCCAACTGGGTGGGCAGTCGGACCAAGGCGTTGCCGAAGACCGACTCACGCGACTGCATGAAGATCTGGCCCAGGGCATTGGTAACGACCACTTGCACATCTTGGCGGACAGGCGAGTAGAGGCTGAGGGTAAGCTCGTCGGAGAAGGGGTTGGGGAAGCACCGGGCCTGGAAGGGCAGCCCGTCGAGGTCCTCGACAGCGGTAACGGCGTTCTCGGGCGTGAAGACGAAGGGCGCGTCGAGGTCGCCGACTTGGCCATCGGCCACGAAGTCGAGGGTCTGGCTGAAGGCGATGGTCGCCCCGGTCTCGTTGTGGACGGCCTGGAAGTGGAAGCGCTCGCCTTGGGTGTTCCCGCTCACGGTCAGGAAGTAGAGCATCCTGCCCTGGGTCTCGGAATAGACAGGCTCGCCGAGGGCTTGGCAGCCGTTCTCGGTCCAGCCTTGGATCCAGTAGTTCTCGCCAAGCTGCTGCTGGTCGGGCATCTCCACCACGGCCAGGACGCTCATGTTGTACTGGTAGTCGGTGGGCTGGTAGCCGGGGCAGGCGAACTGCGCCGTGTCGGCCAGGGCCTTTCCGTTGACTCCGAACTCGGGGTAGGTGAACGCGCCGGACTGGCTGAGGCTGAGCATGTAGCCTTTTCCGGGCTGCAAGAACTTCAGGCTGCCTATCCATCCGATGTTGGCATCGAAAATGGCGAAGGCGTTCTGGCTCTTGATGACGTTGCCCGTGGAAAGCGGCGCCAGGGCCATGGCCTCGGAGAGGTTGATGTTGACCCTGGGGACGAAGCCGATCCAGTTCCAGCCGGGCACCACGGGGATGCTGACCTGCCGGGGGTCGAGGACCTGTCCGGCATAGCTGAGGGTGTCGGCGGAGCTGAGGCGGAGCTTGTACATCTGCTCGGTCTGGAGACCGCCGGTCGCGCTGATGGTTCCCATCCAACCGAGGTTGGGCACGAACTGGTCGTAGGCGTTGGCGGACTTGATGATGTCTCCCTGCTGGGGAGCCAGCGGGGCGAAGACCTGGTTGAGGTCGGCCAGCTCGGGGGCGTCGAGGTTGAATGAGACCCAGTTCCAGCCGCGGGCCAGGCTGACGCTTTGCAGCACGCGGTCGGTGGCGTCGAAGACGATGGGCGCCGCGGGAGTGCCCAGCACGCCGTTGGCCTCGAAGTCGAGCTCGGGCACCACGCCCTCATGCACCGTGGCCTGCGAGGCGTCCCAGACCTTGAAGGTCAGGTGCTCGCCCGAGAGCTGGTTGCTGAAGATGGGCATGAAGACCTGGTACTGGTCGTAGGCGGCGATGTAGTCGAGGTAGGCCACGCCGCGGCACTCGTCGCCCACGAAGGCGGCCAGGCGGTCGTAGCGGTCGGTCGAGAACACGCCGTTGATGCGGACGTTGCCGATGATGTTCATCGAGTACTGGAAGGCGCTGCCGTCCACGGTCCAGTCGGGCTCCTGGTCGAACACCCGCACGCTCAAGGCCAGCTTCTCGTCGAAGCCGAAGTCAGTGGTCAGGTAGAGCTCCTCGGAGTAGTATCCGGTGTTGATGCCGGGGCTGATGGTGAAGGTAACCGGACGCGTGGTCAGGGGCGCCAGGGTGCCCGAGCTGGGCGAGGCGGTGAGCCAGGGCGGCAGGTTGCCGACGGTGAAGTTCTGGTACTGCCCGCTGGAGTTCTGGATGGTGGCCATGAAGGTGTAAGGCTCGTAGAGCGGCTTCTCGATGACGAAGCGCTCCTCCTTCCAGGTAACCTGGTTCATCTTCACGTAAACGCTCCAGGTAACGGGCGACTGCATCCGGTTGCCGTTGAGGTCTCGGACGTTCTGGACGGTGATGTCCAGGATGCAGTTCTCGATGCGGCTGGGCGGATCGTTGAGCATCAGCACGATGCGGTCTCCGTTGGAGACCCACTCGAAGTTGACCTTGCTGACGGGCCGCGTGAGCTTGATGGCAGGGCTTTGTCCGGCGAAGAAGGCTCCCCCGAACGACTGCACCATGTGCGGCGTGGCCGAGGCGTCCGCGATGGACGGCGTCAGGATGGGCACGCCCATGACCACCTGGTAGCTCTCGAAAGGCAGGTAGGCCAGCAGCCCGGGCATGTCGGTGGTCTGCCGGCTGTTGATGTTGGCCAGGATCTGGTCGGCCTTCTTGGCCAGGTTCCAGACCCGGATCTCATCCATCATGCCATTGAGGAACTGGTCCTGGAAGTAGCTGGAGGCGCCGTAGTTCATGCGCGCGCCGGCATAGAGCTTGGAGCCGCCGAAGTCGCCCCACTCGCCCGCGGGCGAGGTGTAGCGCAGCGCGCCGTCGAGGTAGCTCGTGAGCACGGTGCGGCGGTTCATGACCAGGGCGAAGTGGTGCCAGGCTCCGTCGAAGGCGCCGGCGTCGGCGGCCTTGAAGCTCTTGCCTCCGCTGTGTACCCAGATCTGCCCGGCCGCGTCGGAGGCGATGGTCCAGCCCAGGGCGTTCTGGTCGGCGGCCGTCCCGGCCCCGTTCGAGAGGAAGGTCTGCGCGCCGGGGGCATCGGCCTTGAACCAGAACTCCAGGGTGAAGTCCTGCTCGCCGGTGAAGGCCAGGTCGAAGGCGTCCATCTCAAGGAAGTCGTTGACCCCGTCGAAGGCGTAGGCGTCGCCGCCAGGCTCGACGGCCCATGAGCTGGGGTCGATCAGGGTGGCGGTCCTGCTGCTGGCGTAATCCTGCACCAGGCTTCCGCGGGCCTCGTCCATGCGCCAGTTGCCCACCAGGCCCTTCTCGAGGCCGCTGAGCAGGAGGTTCATGTTGACGACGATCTTGGAGATGGTCAGGGTGGAGGTCCAGACCCGGAGCTCGTGGGCGTTGCCCAGGAAGGGGAAAGGCTCGCCGAAGGTGGAGCGCCCGACGAGCAGGCGGCCGAAGTCCTCGTAGTCGGAGGTGAGCACCTCGTTGCGGAGCATGCTGCCGTCCACGAAGAGCTGCGTAACGCCGTTGACCTTGTCGTAGGTAACCACGTAGTGGTGCCAGACGGGCGAGGGGTCGCCCGCGGTAGGGTCGATGGAGGTCTTCATGGACTGGCCGGCCAGTTGGAACATCAGCCTGCCGTCGGTGTCGAATCCGAACCAGAGCCCGGTCTGCTCGGTGCTTCCCTGGGCGACCAGGGTCTGCTTGCCGGTTCCCTCGCGGCGTGCCCAGATCTCGATGCTGAAGGGCTTGTCCACGAGGTTGACGCCATCGGGCACGACCATGTAGTTGCTGCCCGTCCCGTCGAAGTGGATGCTGGCTCCGTGGGCCAGCTCGGTGCCGTTGAGGATGCCCCGGATGTCGAAGTTGCTGAAGGTCAGCCCGCCCTCGAAGATAGGCTCGTTGAAGGTGATCATGATCTCATCGTCGGGGGTCAGGATGCCGCTGGCGGGCTGTGGCGAGCCGAAGGCGCGGGGGTTGACCCGGTCGAACTTGCCGATCAGGGGCTCCGAGCCGCTCTCGGCGCTGGAGCAGTAGCTCATGGCGCGGAGGTTGTACTGGCCATCGACCAGTTGGGAGACGTTCCAGGAGAACGGCAGTTGCGAGCCTAGCAGGGGCAGGTCCGGGCTTCCGGGCAGGATGCCGACAGGGTCTTTCCACCAGTTCTGCAAGCCGATCCAGGTGCTCTGGCTCGTGGGCTTGTACTGGAGCTGGATGCGCTCCAAGGTGGCGTTGTTGGCGTCGTAGCCCGAGATCATCGAGCCGACGAAGTACTCGCCCTCGTCGTTCTGGCTGTTGTAGTTGACCAGGAACTGGTCGAGCGGGGCGCGCAGCTCCACGTCCGTACACGAAGGCACGAAGTGGGCCGATACCCAGACGGTGTCGCCGATGGTGAAAGGCCGTCCGTTGGTGTGGAAGGCCCAGTCGCAAGGCGAGAAGATCATGATGCCGATGCTGTCGTAGTCGAACACGTCGGGGCGGGTCATCTGTATGGACAAGGTCTTGACGACGGTCTGCCCGGCGGGCACCTCGAAAGTCAGGGGCGTGAGCAGCACCTCTCCATCGACCGTGAGCAAAGCTCCGTCGGGATTGGTGTTGTCAACGGCCCTGATCTGGTACCACATCACGTCTCCACTCCCGCTGCGGTTGCCAAGCTGGAGGTTGTAGAAGGCCGCGGCGTTGTCGGGCACGTCGAAGACCTCGGCCGGCTCGACGGCCAGGGTGGGCACCTCGCGCTGGATGGTGCCCTGCGAGAGGACGGGGCTGTCGCCCAGGGCGTACCCGGCCACCAGCTCGCAGATGTCCTGCACGCGGACCAGATCGGGATAATAGACCTTGCTGTTCTTCCATTCGCCCTCTTCGTCCTGGAAGAATCCTTCGAAAAGCTCTGCCCTTTCCTTGATGGCGTCGCGGAAGGCGCCCGGGGTCGCGTAGTTGTTGTTGAGCATTCCGCCCAGCACGCTGTCCCACCAGGGCTTGTTGTAAAGAGGCATCATGGTCGCGTCCCACACGGCCTGGGTCATGACGTAGCGGGAAATCAGGTCCAGGATCTCGGGCAGGTTGCTGTCGGTGATCTTGAAATCCTTGTTGACGTAGTACCTCGGCTCCTCCTCGCCTTCGTAGGGGCACATGGATCGCCCGCCCATGAGGCGGAAGATGGGCCCGTCGGAAGAATGGGGCGGACGATAGACGTTGATGGTGAAGTAGTCTCCCTGGTCGGGGTCGTTGAGGGTGTAGGCGGTCGATGTGGTGGTGGAAGTGCTGGTGCCGATTTCGGACTCCATGTTGAAGCTGATCTCGAGCGACTGCTCCACCTCGACGCCCGTGCCGCCGACCTTGCCGCCAAGCTTGAGCTTGGCCTCGAGGCTGAGGTCGATGGAGGCCTTCAGGACCCGCGAGTCAGTGGTGGTAGAAGCCGTCGAGTAGGTCAGGGTCGGCCCGGCGTCGAAAGAGTGGTTCTTGTCGAACTGGTTGGCCTCGACCTTCTCCTGCTCGTTGCGGGCCAGGGCCTCGCGCCAGAGGCGGATCTGCTGGTTGTAGTGCCGCACCTCGTCGCGTGCCCAGGTGCCGCTGAAGCCGGGCATGCCGGGGGCGTAGGTGTAGCTGGGGCCGGTGTAGTCGTTGTACAGCGGGTTGTCGCTGGTCTCGGCCGAAGGCCAGAGCGTCTTCTGGCGCTGCGCTCCCCAGAGGGGGTCGTCGTTGCAGGTGCCAAAGCGCGGGTCGTCGGCATCGGTGAAATGCACCGTGTAGTGCGGGTTGCCGAAAAGCTGGGCGTTGCGCAGCTCGACAATCTGCGGGATCAGGTAGTTCTCGATGTGGTCCTGCGAATAGACGAAGTGCGTGCTGTCGGGAGCAATCGCGCCCTCGAACGACGGCACGACCCCGATGGTGTAGCCATTGTTGAAGGTCCCCAGGGTGGGTACGTTGGGGTTCATGGCCTCGATGGGGTTGAGCAGCCTAAGCTCGTCCGAAAGGCCGAAGATGAAGTTCAGCGACTGGCCGATGAACAAGTCGCTCGCCGAGCCGACCAGCTCGGGGTTGGCGTCCGTCTGGATGGCGACGTTGGCGGTCTCCTCTTTGGTGAAGCCGGTGGTGTGCCCTACCTTGATGGAACTTTTTGCGGTGAAGGTCAGGGTGTTCTCGAGCTCGGTGGGGGTTGACATGCCCAGGCCGAGGGTGAACTTGGTGCCCAGGGCTATCTGTTTCTGGAGCTGCCCGGAAAGCCCTCCGGTGAAACTGGTCGAGTAGCTCGTGGACTTGGTCGTCCCTTGCTCCCAACTGGTGTAGCTGCCGCTGCCCGGAGGGTCGCGCAGGATGTGCGAGACCACTTGCGGGCCTTCGGAGACGAAGTCCATGCCTTCCATGAGCTGCGTGCCCAGCACGTAGCCCCGGAAGAAGCCGCCATCGGTGGGGTTGGGCAGCCAGGTGGAGACCTGCGAGCCCGAAATGGCCGTAACCTCCATGGCCTTGGTGTAGCTGTGGGCCGGCGTGATGCTGTTGGCCAGGAAGTTGGGGCTTCCGGCCGTGAAGCCGACCACCGTGTCGCCCCCCGAGATCACGAACTCGCGGGCCGGGTTGGAGGCCAGGTTGTTGATCCAGACGATGCGGGCCCCGCGCACGTGCTCGCTGCTGACCACGGGCGGGACCTGGTCGTAGTTGGTGAAGCTCTCCAGCACCTCCATCTTGACCTCGTAGCGGTTGTGCTTGCTGAAAATCGGGTAGGCGAAAGGGTTGTTCACCAGGTCGAAGCTAACCGGAGAGTCGCTGTCCATGAAGCGCAGGACGCGGTCGCCGATCAGCGGCTGGCCATCCTTGCCCATGACCAGCAGCTCGGGCTGGTTGCGATAGACGTAGCTCGAGACCGCGTGGTAGCGCACCGTGTCGATGCCCGTGCGCACCCGCATGATCTCCTGGAACTCCGAATAGGGCTCCTGGCCCACGTAGAAGCGGTAGAGCTGGTCCTGGAAGTGGAAGGACGCGTTGCCCTGGTCGTCCATCACCACCGGGATGCCCTGCTGGCGCACCGAAGGCGTGGTAACGTCGGCCAGGCGGGTGTTGCCGTTGATCTCGACGGTGGCCACCTGCTCCTGCCAGATGTGGCTGGTGTCGGTCTGCTCGGGCAGGTTGAGGCTCAGGTCCAGCACGTTGAACGGCGTGAAGGTCGCGCTCGGGTTGTTCAGCAGCGGCGCGTAGGCCCCGTTGCGGTCCGAGACGATGTAGCGCATCGGCGGCAGCGAGATCTCGTACTCGCCCGAGGCCGGGTCCGTCAGCGCGTACTCCTCGTAACAGCCGCCGCCCTGCTCCGTGACGAACTTCAGCTCGGCCTGGCCGATGTTGTTCACCGACAGGTCAAAGCCCAGCTTCTTGGACGACTCGACCGTGCCGCCGACCACCCGCCCGATGACGGTGTAGCGCGTCACGTCGATGAACTCCAGCCCCGAGAGGGGCTCCTGGAAGTCGAAGGTGCCCACGGGCGGGAAAGTCGGGTTCTCGAACTGGTGCCCGGGCATGTAAACCGAGACCTTGTGGTGCCCGATGGGCACGTTCATGTCGAAGAAGCCGTTCGCGTCGGTGCGCACGGGCAAGCCGTCGCGCACGACAATCTGGCCATCGACCTGCAGGAAGACATCCTTGGCATAGCACGAGGAGTTCTCGTAGCGGACCGTGCCCGTCACGCGGAAGGACGATATGTCCGTGAAGTCGATCCCGTTGAGGATGGAAGAGGAGTTGCCGATGTAGAGCGTGCGGTTGCCGGGACGGAAGCTGTGTACGCCCAGGCTGGGCGTGATCAGGAAGTTCTCGCCCGTGCCCCGGTAGGCGATGTTCGAGATGATGTAGTCGCCGTCCTTGTCGGTAACGCCCGCGAAACCGAGCTGCTCGAAGGTCGGGAAGAAGGTGTTGGTCCACGAAGCCCCGTAGAGGCGCAGGTCGTTGCGGTTGAAGTCGTAGGCCCCCCGCGAGAAGTCGTAGGTGTAATGGCCGAAGTTCTCGTTGACGCGCCAGTAGGCCACCAGGCCCGGCTCGTCCTGCCCGAGGTAGCGGCTGAAGTCGCGCTTGACCTCCAGGGGGCTGCGGGCGCGGTCCCAGACGCGCAGCTCGTCGAGGTGGCCCTTGAAGTAGCGCGAGAGGTTGACCCCCTCGCGGCGCGCGGCCACGCTCAGGTTCTGCTCCACGTGGCCAATGGCCACGCCGGGGAAAAGCTCGTAGGCCACGCGTTCGCCGTTGACGAACAGGGCCAGGGTGTCACCGTCGTAGGATCCGCAGACGTGGACGAACGAGCCGGGCACGAGGTCCTCGGCCGAGCTGTTGACCACTTTCTGGCTGCCGCCGTTGAGCCAGAAGGCCAGCTTGCCCGCCTCGTAGCTGAGGCCGTAGCCGCCCGTGCCCTCGGTCAGGCTGAAGAGGTCGGCGTCGCCCATGTGGCTGGCGTCCAGGGCCACCCAGGCCTCCACGGCCACCTGGCCGCTGGCGCCGCGCAGCGCGGGCACGTTGCGCACCGTGCCGTAGTCGTCGCCATCGAAGTAGAGGCTGGCGCCCAGGGTCGAGCTGGACGACTGCGCCGTGACGCGCACGCCCTCGACGGCCACGCCGCCCTCGTACTCGATGTGCCCGGTGATGATGCCGAAGGGCACCCGGAAGCCCAGGGCCTCGACGTAGGTGATGCCCGGCACCCTGGCGTCGGAGATGCCGTCCGCCTGGATCGTGTACTTGTAGAGCACGTTGCCCTGCGCGAACTGGTCTTGCCAGATGCGCTGCTCGCCCCCGATGGTGGCCACCAGGATGGAGTCGGCGGGCGAGCCCACGGGCTTGCGGTAGATCCGGAACCGGTCGATGCGGTCCTCGAGGTTGTGGATCTCCCAGGCCAGCTCCACGTAGTCGGGGTAGTAGCCCTTGGAGCTCTTGACGAAGGGGTCGAAGACCACGGGCAGGTAAACGGCTTCGAAGGGGAAGCCCGCCCGGATGAAGTTGCCGTCGTTGGTGGTGTGGTAGGTCGTGCCCAGCGCCGAGGCGTCGATTCCGACGCTGTAGAAGTTGCCGTCGCTGGCGTTGTACCACCCACCCGCGGTCGAGACGTTCTCGGGCATGCGCGACTGTGCGCGCGCGCCTGCCCAGGCCGCCATCAGGATCAATATGATGAGCTGTTTTTTCATGGTTGTGAATGTTGGAGTTCAGGAAGGAGAAACCTGCCGCCATCGCGGCGCTCTAAGGTTCACTTGCGCGAATCCGCGCCCAGGATCAGGGCCTTGAGCGCCTCGACTTCGGCCCGGAGCTCGGATGCCTGGTCGAGCTGGGCTCCCAGGCTGCTGTTCTGCTCCGTCAGGCGCTGGTTGGCCTGCCGGAGGGCTTCCAGCTCGGCCTGGAGGGCCTCCACGCGGCTGGCCAGCTCTTGGGTGGCGCTGATGTTGAGCATGGCCAGGGCGTCGTAATCGACCGAGCGGAAGTCATCGACGTACTTGCCATAGACGAAGACCTCGCCCCCGCGGAAATCGCTCTCCACGGCGAAGGTGTTGGCGTCGAGCACCTGGCAGACCTTGAGTTCCACAGAGCTGTCGGCCAGGCTCAGGCTCACCATGTTGCCCAGCTCGAAATCGTGGGGCTTCTCGGTGGTGATGGTCAGCAGGCCCTCGCTCCAGAGCGCCGAGCTGGCCATCGCGAATACGTTGGGCACGATGTTGTTGGAAGTGGAGACGGCCTGCGGGAACACCTGCTCGACCTGCTGGGCGATGACCTTCTTGTGGTCGCGGCGGGCGGTGTCGGCCACCAGGTGGTAGTCGGTTATCTCGATAAGGCGGAGGGTCTCCAGGTCGGACGAGTTGTCGCTCCGGCCCACGACGAGCTTGGCGCGGGCGTCGGACCAGGTGTCCCAGGAGGTGGAGATGCCCCGGTTGTCGCGCACGGCCAGGATGCCGTTGTCTTCGATGTCGATGATTCTACCCGAGGGAGTCCGGAAGCGCAGGCGGTAGAAGGCTTCATAATAGGCGTACTGCTCGTAGAAAGTGCTGCCGTTGGCGTACCAGCGGAAGCGGGAGCCGTTGTCGTATGCCCCGTAGAAGTGGAAGTAGCTCATGGAGCCGTTGGCCGTGCCGAAAGTCCAATCGCCCTGGCCCCGGAAGCCTGCGCTGGCCTGCATGTAGCTGCCGGACTCGATGTAGTTGCTGGCGCTGATGTAGCTGCTGGCGCTGATGTAGCTGGCCGACCGCACGGGGCCGCTGGCGTAGAAGTCGCCGCCGGGGTTGAAGCTGTAGCTGCCACCGGCGCTCAGGTTGATGGACAAGCTGTTGCCGCCGCCGAAGATCGAGGCGTTCGAGCCGTTGGGGTTGTGGAAGAAGATGCGCCCGGCGTTGGATGCGTCGGCGTAGAGGTCGATGCGGCCGTGCGTGCTGCCCCCGCCCACGCGCAGGCTACCCCGCGAAAGGTCGAAGTTGTAGCTGCCGTCGCTGATCCGCAAGGCGGGCGCGCTGCCGGTGTTGCGGTAGCTCAGGCCCCACGTGCCGCCGCCGTAGTCGGTGAACGGAACCGACAGGCTCTCGGCCGCCTTGGCGTAGGGCACGGCCAGCAGCTTCTGGTCGCTCATGAGCTCGTAGGCGCCGCCCGAGTTGCGCACCTCCATCTTGATCCAGTAGGTGGCCGAGGCGAAGTTGATGTTCTTGAAGTCGTTGGTGTTCACCGTGCCCAGCTCGGCCTTGAAGACGCCGAAGGGGTCGGAGGTGATGCCCGTGTGCTCTTCCACGAAAACCGGGTTGCCGGGGTCGCCCTCCGGGTAGATGCTGAAACGGACCCCGATGTTCTCGTTGCCCAAGGCCGCGCCATCGGCGCCGCGGGCGATGCCCTGGAAGTTGAAGCCCCGCGACTGCGACATGACCAGGCTCGGCATGGCCACGAGAAGGGACAGGAAAAGAATTGCCTTTTTCATTACGTTGCGTTTTAGGTGGTGGATTTTTGATTGAAAAAGTGCCGCGATTCCGGCGTACTCCAAATAATGATTACCTGGATCAGCCCTCCAAATCCAAAACCTTAACAAAAACGAAACAAAATAAAGTCCGACTCCTGTCAATCAATCACTTGACCCTTCATTTCGACCCACGGACCATTTTGGTCTAAAAAAATCGAACCAAAAGCATATTTTTTCCAAACTATCAAAAAAAGTTATCCTTAAATATTTGATATTCAATATTTTATTTTTTAATTTCTTATTTTTGACTTTAATTTTTCAAACAAAAAATGGGAAGAAAAAAAAATTGCCTTTCCCTGAAAAAAAATGAAAAAGCCCTGGGAAAAGGCCGCGCGCCCCTCCAAAGGCCCTTTTTTCTTTCCCTATATGGGAAGCCCGGCCCGCCTGCCCAGGCCCAATCGGCCCCGGGTGCCGCGAGGCCCGGCCCTCGGGCGGCGAAAAACTTGCCCGACGGCCCGGAAGCCTCGGAGAGAGGGGGCGAAATTCCAGAAAAATGGCCATCTTCGCCGTCCCTGGGGCCGCGGCCCTGACAAGGGCACCCTTGACCATTACCCCAAAAGAACAAGCGGATGGAAGCGGAGAACAAGAAGAAGATACTGGTGATGAACGGCCCCAACCTGAACCTGCTGGGCCGGAGGCAGCCCGAGATCTACGGCTCGGAGGGCTTCGAGGGCTACTTCGAGCGCCTGCGGGCCGAGTTCGACGGCCTGGAGCTGGCCTACTTCCAGTCGAACCACGAGGGCGCGCTGGTGGACAAGCTGCACCAGGTGGGCTTCGACTGGCAGGGCGTGGTGCTGAACGCCGGGGCCTACACGCACACTTCGCTGGCCCTGGCCGACGCGATCGCAGCCATCGCGGCGCCGGTGGTGGAGGTCCACATCTCGAACGTCCACGCCCGCGAGGCCTTCCGCCACCACTCGACGCTTTCGCGGGTGTGCCGCGGCGTGGTGTTGGGCTTCGGCCTCGAGTCGTACCGGCTGGCCTTGCAGCATTTCGCCTGGGAGGCCGCCCGCGGGCAGATTTGACGATGCCCCGATATTTTCTTTATTTCGCGCATCGAATCCATCAACAGAAAAAGTGGCTGAAACCAAATACGTCTTCGTGACCGGAGGAGTAACCTCCTCGCTGGGCAAGGGCATCATCTCGGCCTCCTTGGCCAAACTGCTGCAAGCCCGGGGCTACTCGGTAACCATCCAGAAGCTGGACCCCTACCTCAACATCGACCCCGGTACGCTGAACCCCTACGAGCACGGCGAGTGCTTCGTGACCAACGACGGGGCCGAGACCGACCTGGACCTGGGGCACTACGAGCGCTTCCTGAACGTGCCCACCTCGCAGGCCAACAACGTTACCACGGGCCGCATCTACCAGTCGGTCATCAACAAGGAGCGGCGGGGCGACTACCTGGGCAAGACCGTGCAGGTGATCCCGCACATCACCGACGAAATCAAGCGCCGCATCAAGATCCTGGGCAAGAAGAACGAGTACGACGTGGTGATCACCGAGATCGGCGGCACCGTGGGCGACATCGAGTCGCTGCCCTACATCGAGGCCGTGCGCCAGCTCCGCTGGGACCTCGGCCCGGGCAACTCGCTGGTCATCCACCTGACCCTGGTTCCCTACCTGGCGGCCTCGGGCGAGCTCAAGACCAAGCCGACGCAGCACTCGGTCAAGGCCCTGCTCGAGAACGGCGTTCAGCCCGAGGTGCTGGTGCTGCGCACCGAGCGCCCGCTGACGCGCGACGTGCGCTCGAAGGTGGCCCGCTTCTGCAACGTCGGCCCCGAGAGCGTGATCGAGAGCATCGACGTCTCGACCATCTACGAGGTGCCCCTGAAGATGCGCGAGGAGAAGCTCGACCAAGTGGTGCTGGCCAAGCTGAACCTGCCGCCGGGCCGCGAGCCGCTGCTCGACCAGTGGAACCACTTCCTGGGCAAGCTTCAGCACACGGCCAACGTGGTCGAGATCGCGCTGGTGGGCAAGTACATCGAACTGCAAGACGCCTACAAGTCCATCAAGGAGAGCTTCGTGCACGCGGGCGCCTACAACGACTGCTGGGTCAAGCTGCGCTGGGTGCATTCGGAGAGCCTGCGCGACGACGCGCAGACGGCCGAGGCCCTGGCTGGCGCGCAGGGCGTGCTGGTGGCGCCGGGCTTCGGGCACCGGGGCATCAGCGGCAAGCTCCGCGCCGTGCGCTACGCCCGCGAGCAGGGCATCCCCTTCCTGGGCATCTGCCTGGGGATGCAGTGCGCGGTGATCGAGTACGGCCGCAACGTGCTGGGCCTGGAAGACGCGCACTCGACGGAGGTGTACCACGCCACGCCCCACCCGGTCATCGACCTGATGGAGGAGCAGAAGGGCATCACGGACGTGGGCGGAACCATGCGCCTGGGCGCCTACCCCTGCCGCCTGACCCCCGGAAGCCTGGCCGCCGAGGCCTACGGCACCCTCGAGATCGAGGAGCGCCACCGGCACCGCTACGAGTTCAACAACCAGTACCTCGAGCTCTACCAGCAGGCGGGCATGGTCGCCACGGGCATCAACCCCGACTCGGAGCTGGTCGAGATCGTCGAGCTGCGCGGGCACCCGTGGTTCGTGGGCGTGCAGTTCCACCCCGAGTACAAGAGCACCGTGGTCAAGCCCCACCCCATCTTCATGGCCTTCGTGGGCGCGGTCAAGAAACATTCGATTCACCTTCAAAACCCAAGCGAGCCCGCTAACCAACATGGATAAAAACTCGATCATCGGCCTGTTGCTGATCGGGGCGATCATGATCGTCTGGAGCATCATGACCAGCCCCTCCGAGGCCGAACTGGAGCAACAACGGCTGCAAGACTCCGTGGCCCAGACCGAACGACTGGCCGAAGAGCGCCGCGCCCAAGAGGCGGAAAGCCCCCAGAGCCAGGCCCCCGCGCCCGAAGCCCTCGACGACTCCACCCGCGCCTCGCAGTACGAGACCCTCTACGGCGCCTTCGCGCAGGCTGCCCAGGGCCAGAACCAGTTCGTGAGCATCGAGAACGAGCTGATCCGCCTGACCGTCTCGACACAAGGCGGCAAGCCCTACAACGTAACCCTCAAGGAGGAGCGCTACACCCGCTACGACTCGGTGCCCGTCCACCTGTTCGACGGGCCCGACAACTTCTTCGGCTTCAGCTTCTTCGCCCAGAACCGCCTGATCAACACCAACGACCTCTTCTTCGAGCCCCAGGCCGGGAAGACCCAGATCGAGATCAGCCCCGACGGGCAGGCCCAGACCCTGAAGCTCCGCCTCGACGCCGGAGGCAGCGACCGCTACATCGAGTACGCCTACACCCTGACCCCGGGCAGCTACGTGGTGGACTTCGACGTCCGCTACGTGGGCATGAACCAGGTCATCGCCAGCAACGTCAACATGCTCGACTTCAAGTGGCAGTTCGACGCTCCCCGGCAGGAGAAGGGCAAGAGCTGGGAGACGGACAACACCACGATCTTCTACCAGTATTACGACGACGAGGTGAACTACCTGACCGAGCGCTCCGAGATGGAGGAGGAAGACATCACCACCGACGTGAAGTGGTTCGCCTTCAAGCAGCAGTTCTTCTCCACGATCCTGATCGCCGAGACGGCCATGAACTCGGCCCTGCTCAAGTACCAGCAGCACCCCGACCCCGACTACATCGCCAACTTCCTGGCCGAGACCAGCTTCCCCTACGCCGGAGGCCCCGAGCAAAGCATCGCCCTCGACCTCTACTTCGGCCCCAACCGCTACGCCGAGCTCAAGGAAGTCGGCAAGACCTACGAGGATGTCGAGGTCAGCCTCCAGGAGATCATCCCCCTGGGCTGGGGCATCTTCGGCTGGGTCAACCGCTTCCTGGTCATCCCGCTGTTCAACCTGCTCGGCGGATTCATCTCCAACTACGGCCTGCTCATCCTGGTCATGACCCTGCTGATCAAGCTCCTGCTCTTCCCCCTGACCTTCAAGTCCTACCAGTCGTCGGCCAAGATGAAGGCCCTCAAGCCCGACATCGACGAGCTCAGCAAGAAGTATCCCGCCGACAAGCCCGAGAAGCAGATGGAGAAGCAGCAGGCCGTCATGGCCCTCTACCGCAAGGCCGGCGTCAACCCGCTCGGCGGATGCCTGCCCATCCTGCTGCAAATGCCCATCCTGATCGCCATGTTCCGCTTCTTCCCGGCCTCCATCGAGCTGCGGCACCAGTCGTTCCTCTGGGCCGAGGACCTCTCGACCTACGACTCCATCCTCGACCTGCCCTTCAGCATCCCCTTCTACGGCGACCACGTCAGCCTCTTCACCCTGCTCATGGCCGCGGCCATCGTGGTCAGCACCCAGCTCAACAGCGGGCAGATGAACGACGCCAACTCCCAGGTGCCCGGCATGAAGTTCATGATGCTCTGGCTCATGCCCATCATGATGGTCTTCTGGTTCAACAGCTACTCTTCCGGCCTGAGCTACTACTACTTCATCTCGAACATCGTTACCATCGCCCAAGTCGCAGGCTTCCGCAGGTTCACCGACGACGAGGCCATCCGCCGCAAGCTGCACGAGGCCAAGCGCCAGCCCGAGAAGAAGTCGCGCCTGCAAACGCGCATGGAGGAGCTCCAGAAGGAACAGGCCCGCCTGCGCGCCCAAGGAGGCAAGCCCGCCCCCACCAAGAAAGGCCCCAAGAAGCCCCCGCAAACCCCCTGAGCCCCACCCGGCCCAGCCCCAGCCCAACCGCACCGCGCCCCGCCCCCTACCGAAAAGGGACGGGGCGCCGGCCTTTCGAAGCCCCACCAAGAGCCCGCCGCGCCAGGCCAGCACGACCAAACCCGCCGGACCGCAGGGCGCGCGCCCTACCCGAATCCTCCCCAGCTAGCCGAACACCTATGGCGGAATTGATTAAATTCGCGTTCCTCCCAGACATCAAAACGCGAAGAAAATGGCCGAAAGGAAAAAATTGAACTTGGGATATTCAGACTTCAAGAATATCATTCAATCCAACTCCTACTTTGTTGACAAAAGCCTGTTCATCCAAGAGGTGATCGAGACTGAAAAAAATGTCCTGCTGCTGCCCCGCCCCCGCCGATTTGGCAAAACGTTGAACTTGTCCATGCTCCAATGCTACTTCGAGAAAGGCGATCCTGAAAACCAACAACTGTTCAAGGACTTGAAAATAGGGCAGGTCGGGCACGACATCCAACAACATTGCTGCAAATATCCCACGATAAGCCTCAGCTTCAAAGACGCCAAAGCAAGAAATTGGGATGAGACGTTCAAATACATCAAAAAAGAAATTTCAAAGCTGTACCAGCACCATGAATACCTGCTCAACAACAATGTTTTGTCAAAGCATGAGAAAATCAAGTTTGACAAAATAATCACGGAAACTGGTGATACCGTCGATTTCGCGGTAAGCCTATCCGAATTGAGCGATTATCTGCACCGCTACCACCACGAAAAAGTTGTGATCCTGGTCGATGAATACGACACGCCCATCCAAGCGAGCTACGCAAAGTTCTATGACGAAGCCGTTTCCTTCATGCGGAATCTGCTGAGCGGAGCCTTCAAAGACAACTCCAATCTTTACAAGGGCATCATCACAGGGATTCTGCGCGTATCCAAAGAGAGTATTTTTTCAGGCCTGAACAACTTGAGTGTTTGCTCGATTTTAGAGGATGAATTTTCGGATAAATTCGGATTCACAGAACCAGAAGTAAGAGGAATCCTGGCCGATTTCAACATCAAAACAGATTACGCAGAAATAAAACGATGGTACGACGGATACAAATTTGGAGAGACCACCCCTATCTACAATCCTTGGTCAATCTTGAATTTCGTCGTCAGCAAAAATGAAACATTCAAGACATTTTGGACCAACACAAGCAGCAATGAACTGATCAAAAATGAAATAAAGAAGAAAAATGCGGACAATGTCCGACAAGAAATCCTAAAGCTGATCAACAACGAAACCATCGTAAAAGACATAGAAGAGAACTTCGTGTTCACCGATCTGGATACACCCAAAGAAGTATTGTGGACCCTCCTCACCTTTGGTGGGTACCTGACCACGCGAAACAAGGTTTCGAGAAAGGAATACGAGTTGGTCATCCCGAACTATGAACTAAAAACCGTCTTCCAGGATACAATTCTCGAATGGCTGCAAACGGACATCAAGATCATCAAATCACTGTTGCAAGATACAACGCACCATCTGCTCAACAACCATGTCAAGGAGTTTGAGCTTGGGTTCAAGCAAATCATTGGAGATACTTTTAGCTATTACGATACAGCGAAAAACAACGAATATGTCTATCAGTCCTATATTTTGGGCTTGCTTGCCATCATCGGCGATGATTACATCATAAAATCAAACCGGGAAAGCGGAGAAGGGCGATACGATATTATGCTGGTTCCTCACGACAAATCAAAGAATGGAGTGGTCATCGAAATCAAATCCATAGAAAAGCAAAGAGACAACGAAAACAAGGCTAATTTCCAGAAACGAATCCATGAAGCGATCCAGCTTGCATCGGCCCAGATCGATAAAAACCATTACTACAAAGAACTGCTCGCCCATAAGGTTAAAATTCAGAATATCATCAAAATCCCCATCGTCTTCGCAGGCAAAGAACCCTTCATAAGCCTGCCCCTGGAAGAAAGTTAGAAACGCACCCTCGCACCGGGTGCCAGCCATCCTCAACGGCTTTGCCACGCTTCGCGACACCTGCCCCGCTACCTTACGGCAAATGCGCATTTCCAGCCTTGCAACTGGACAAAACACAAAAAAAGCATTCCCACAATGAAGCGAAACAAAAGCCATATCGTCCTCCTGGTACTCCTTCTCCTAAGCCTGTCGCGGACCGAGGTCCAGTCATGCAGCATGTATAAAATCACCGTTGATGGAAAAACTATGGTGGGCTGCAATCATGACGATTGGCTCACAACACCTAAAATATGGTTCGAGAATGCGCAGCAGCCGAACGAATACGGTGCCGGATTTAGCGGGGCCAGGGAAGTAAGCCGCAACAGGACAGCCCCGCAATCGGGCATGAACACCGCAGGGCTGGCTTTCTCTCGTTTGGCTTCCTATTACCCGAGCCAACCCAATCCATTCGCGAACCGGTTGAAAATTACGGATGAGGCGGAATACCTGACAAACATCCTTCACCAATGCGCGACCGTGGCGGACGTGAAACGTTACATCGAGCAATACGACCACAGCTTCTTCATCGACGGCGTTTTCATCTACATCGACAGCTTGGGAGATTATCTGCTCGTGGAACCTTACCAAATCTTGGAAGGCAATGATCCGGCCTATGTCCTGGCCAACTTTTGCCCCTCGATAACCGACAATGAACAGGCCAGGCAAATGGAGAGGTACAGGAATGGGGAAGATTTCCTGAAAAAACACCCCATGCGATCTTCCTTGGCCTATTGCACCGCGCTTTCTGACACCATGCACGTATGCCGGAAAAGAAATGGAGATGGCACATTGATCTCTTCAATTTGGGATACGAAGGACAAAACCGTACACCTGTACTTTTATCATGTGTACGATTCCGCTGTACGCTTTAGCCTGGTTGAGGAATTGGCAAAAGGCGACCATATCTTGAGCATCCCAGAGTTGTTCCCCCAAAACGCTGAATTTGAAAGACTTGTCAACTACAAGACGCCCTTTAACATCCCCGAATTGCGAATTTTGCTTGTAGTTCTCGCAGGTTTTTTGGCCCTCTTCGCGCTTTTGCTCGGCATCCCCATGTTCTGGAAAAACAACAAGCTTGCGATTTCATTCCGCCCTTTTATCGCAATGGCTGCCATCAATCTACTGCTTGTCGCTTACCTATTTGTTTTGGTCACCAACAAGTACATTTTCTATTTTGATGCTCCCTTCAAACACCGTGAATCAATACTGATCAGTGCTTCATCCTACATTCCGTTCCTGTTGTTGGTAACGATTGTCCCATTGGTTTACCAATCCTATCAAAAACTAAAGTCTGCCGAAGTCAAGCTGTGGACCAAAACGACATTGGTTTCTAACACCTTGGTCTATGTTTTCTTGCTCGCTGGGTTTTCCTATTGGGGCCTTTACAGCATTTGGGCGTGAAGAAGATGGTTTCTTGCAAAAGCGTGAGGCCCCAAGGGTACCCTAGGTAGAGCAGAGAACTGAAAATCGTGATGTTGTTCGATTCCTGGTGATGCCACCATTCCAACCAGCCTTCCACCGGTTGGGCCATTCGCAGCACAGGACTTGCGGCCAAGCACCGTTTGGCCACTTCGCCCGATTCCCTTCCCGCACACCTGGCCTTCCTCTGGCCGCGCAACACCGCCCTGCATCCCCAAGCGCAATCTTTTCCATTGACCATCAATGACTTGGGGCTTGCCAATGACCTCCCCAACCACAACGCAACCATGAGCGAGGAAAAAAATCGCCCAAGCACTTGCTTTTCCAAGGTATAGTTTGTAGCTTTGGCAATCGTCAATTTCAATCCCCCAATGAACAGGCTACCCTTCAAAATCGCACATGCCCAGGGTCAGAGTCGGCTGGTGGTGGCCTACGGGCCCGAAGGCTTCCAATTGAGCTGTGCATTTAGATTCCAACGCATCATGGTGCTTTGGGGTAGGAATTGACGATGAGAAGTAGTGATGTTAGTGTTTACTAAAAATGAAACTAAATGAATATAAATATTAAAAAAGCAGTTAAACTATTTTTTCCAAACCCATCTTTGGAAATGGTTTATTTTGAAGCAATTGCAAATTCTATTGACGCTAATGCTGATTTGATAGATATTTTTATCAAAATAAATGCCTATAATCAACCTGATACATTATCTATTGAAATTGTTGATAATGGAGAAGGCTTTAACGAAGAAAATTTTTATAAATTTTCAAATTTACTAGAAACCGAAGAAAACGACCACAAAGGAATTGGGAGATTAGTTTTTCTAAACTATTTTAAACAAATTGAAGTTGAGAGTATTTATGAAAATAAATTACGGAAATTTCAATTTACGAGTAGTTTTAAGGGAAAATCTGAAATTACTGAAATTGAAAATTCAAATAAAAAAACATCATTAAAATTTATAGGTTATACAGGTCAAAAAGTAAAACAATACGATTATTTAAGACCAACAGCGATAAGAAAATCTATCCTCTTAAAATTTTATCCTCTTTTGTATTCTCTGAAAATTAGAAATAAAAATTTAAGTATTAAAATTCATTTGGAGACAAAAGAACCCAATCCTGAAAAAAATTTTTATAATGAAAATAAAGAGTTGAATATTAACTCATTGCCAGATTTTAAAGTTGAGAAAATACCAGCAACAGGTTTGGATTTGTTTAAAGATTTAGAATTACATTATAGTATCAAAACAAATCATCAAGACCAAGCAACTATTACAGCAATTTGCGCTGATGGCAGGACAGTTGATATGGAGATTATTTCAAAAAATAGTATCCCGCAAGGTTATGAAATTATTTTTTTACTAATTTCAGATTTTTTCACAGGCAAAGTAAATCCATCAAGAGAAACATTAGAAATAAGTGATATTGAATTAAAAACTGTAAAAAGATTGTTTAGAGAAAAAGTTACAGAAATACTAAATGACAACATTCCTGCAATACAAGAAAGAAATAAAAAAACTAATGAAATTTTAACAAATCAATATCCACACTTACAAGGATATTTTGAAAAAAAATCTGTTGGCCTAATTGATAAAGAAAAATCACTTGAAATTGCGCAGAAGAAATTTTTTAACGCACAAAAGGAAATATTAGAGGCAACAAATTTAACTGATAATCAGTATGAACAATCATTAGAAGTCTCGTCAAGATTATTAACCGAGTATATTTTATATCGTTCCAAAATTATCAATAAGTTAAAACAAATTGACATAAAAAACAAAGAGCAAGACATTCATAACATAATTGTTCCAATGCGAAAATCATTTCAAAAATCGCAATTTATGAACGATTTGTATCAAAATAATGCTTGGCTACTTGATGATAAATATATGTCCTACTCTGTAATTTTGAGCGATTTAGAAATGGATAAACTATTACAAAAAATTACAGAAGAAGAAAGTTTGACAGAAAAAGATGAAAACAGACCTGATATTGCTATTGTTTTTTCAAATGACCCTTTAAAAACGGAAAAGGTTGATGTTGTAATTGTTGAACTAAAAAAATTAGGATTACCATTAGAAAGAAAGAATGATATTGTTGTTCAATTAGTTAGAAGAGCAACAAAATTGTTGGAATATTATCAAAATAAAATACAACGAATTTGGTTTTACGGAATAATTGACTTAGATAAACCTTTCATAAGATTGTTAAAAGGTTTTGGGTTTGCGGAATTATATTCAAACGATACTGTTCTATATAAACCTCAAGATATATATATGGAAGATGATTTCAAAATTCCAATTGGTATTTATATTCAATCATTTGACGCATTTTTAAAAGATGCAGAAAGTAGAAATTCCACTTTCTTAAACATTTTGAAAGAAGGTTTAAAACAGAATAATGATTAGACAATGATAAGATTGCTATGTTTGACAAAAATGAATATATCTAAAAAAGTAAGAAACCAAATTAGATGAAAATTAATACTCCAATCAAATCATGCAGCAAAACAAATGTTTAGCAAAAATATCACATCCAAAGAAGTTGAATTTCCGTTGCTAAATGATGAGACAGTGATAGACTATCAGACGATGAAACTAGTCCAAGCAATTTAATTCTTGGATATTGCAAAAAAAGACCAATGAGTCCGGTCTAAAAATGTCACTTCTACCATACTTTTCATAATTTTATTCTTGATTATCAATTAGTTACAAATCAATAAATGTAAAAAACGACTTTAAAACTGGACCCACCAATTCATTGAGTGTAAAGTTATAGCGTAAATAAAGCAATCTTCGATATAATTACATCGTTATAGCCTTCAACAGATATTTGGAAAAATGGTTACAAAACGCAAAAAATAATTAAACTGAAATGTGTAATTTGTAAACATTGAACAAAAAAAAAGGTTTAGTAACCTTTGCTTTGGAACGTGAAAACGTAATTATCGTATTTAAGTACGCTTCTAAAATGTTTGAAATACTACGGTAATTATTAGTTGACCTCAGAAACCACAAAACCATTGTTAGATATAGCAAATGAAACGCTCACCCAAGGCGTATAATTTGGTAATTATTTAGGTATATTTGCGTTAGTATAAAAAAAACAGGTTCCGAATCCACATCCACGGCAGCGCATGGTCATTCCTTCCGA
>JFJP01037320.1_pt1 | contig 32244 bp, 24 predicted proteins | sample 431651 | NCBI WGS metagenome assembly JFJP01 (sample SAMN02602958, study PRJNA72255) | Microbial mat metagenome, whole genome shotgun sequencing project. | biome: fresh water; feature: sink hole; material: water; isolation source: purple microbial (photo- and chemosynthetic) mats found in... | reverse complement strand
TATCTCTGTTTTCAGAATCTCAAAGAACGCTTGTCGTTTGTATTGAATAACTTTGGCACAAAATACGACATTATATTTTGACCATTACTTATAATCACCAAAACCATTTTAATTTGCGTTATTTTATCTTACGATTTTCGATATTTCATTCTATGAATTACATAGAATTATCAATGCATTTAATATAATCAAGCTATAATATTATTTATTTTGTAATCAAATCTATTGGTTAGTAGGCTAAATTGTTGAAAGATGTGAGCATTTAAAGTGATGAAAATAAATTTTATATATTTGGTCAAAATAGTTTGACTTGATTTTTTTTAGTTGAAGGAAAAGTAAACATCTCTACTTTAACAATACCAGTTACGTTTGTTATGATGTATAGAAATAAAAAAACACCTAAACTTTGCGAAGTAAAGGTGCTAGTTATAAGAAAATGTAATTATTTTATTTCTGAAATTGAATTTTAATTTTGTATCTCAGAGGAGTTACGCTGATCATATTGGATTGAAAACCTATTTTAGATGGAACAATAATAAAAGCTTCAGATTCGTTGTATTTCATATACGAAACAGCTTCGTGCCAGGCCGCACAAGCTTGTGAGTAATCTCCGAGATTAAATTTTTCCGGATAAGGAGAATCAATCGTATTCCAACGAGAAACGGAGTCTTGATTTCCAGTTAAAATATATTGAATGTAACGGACAGCTATTAAATCGTTGGGTTCAACAGTAGCGGCGCTTTCTGAGTCTTCGCCTTTATTAATTAAACGAAAGTATAACCCTGAATTGGTTTTTACATAAATACTATCAGCCCAGTTGTTTGCAGTTGGAAATTCAGAAACAACCTTAATTTTATTTTTTTTAATAAAATTATCAATGATTACTCTTTCATCTTTTAAAAGCTCAGCATAGGTTTTTTTATCATCGCATGATGTAAGTGTCAAAGCAATAACGAAAAGAAGTGAAATAAGATAAGTATATTGTTTCATTTTAAATGTAAAAAATTCAAATGCAAATATCCGATTAAAATCCCGAAGTTAAAAGTTAAGAATAATGAATTAGAAAACAAACTATATAATATTTTACAAATTCTTTGTTCTGAAATAATTTTATTTTTCAAAAGTACTTAATTCTGCAATTAATGATGTGTAGGGCTTTACTTCTGAATTGTAACCTGTTAATCCGTAAGCCAGATACCAGGGAATTATAATTGTTGCTTTGTCTCCTTTACTCATCAATTTCAGACATTCTTCGATTCCTGTTATTATTTCTTTTTTGCCAATTGTAATTGTTTCTTTTTTCTCAATTAACTTTAAACCGTTCAAGTTCGATAAAGTGTAACTAACAATGCATTTATCTTTGTCTTTTATCAATAGCCTGGATGATGATTTATTTGTTTTATACCAAAATCCAAGTTTGCTTTTGGTGAAGTCTGCATATTTGACTTTAACTATTTCATTAATAACACTGTCTTCATATTCAATTAGTTTTTCGTTTATTTTTAATAGCGAATTCGAAACAGTATCCGTATTGTTATCTTTATTCGAAGGCAATTGTGGTGTAGGTTTCGAACATGAAATCAACAGTATAATTATCAACAAATAGTAATATAACAACTTCATAAATGATGCGGTTTGATTGTATTCTTTTTAAAAAAAGGAATATAAAAACAGAAGAAATTATTACCTTATATTGGCAATACTGATTATGTCAGAGAAAACCCCAGCCGCAGTAACGCTTGCCCCCGCACCGTAACCTTTAATCATCATAGGAAATTCGTTGTAACGTTCGGTGGTAATAAGTATTATATTATTACTGCCCTGTAAATCGTAGAAAGGGTGTAAACTATCAACCTCTTGTAAGCCTACGTTGCATTTTCCTATTTCCATGGTTGCAACAAATCTCCAACGTTTACCTTGCGCTGCCAAGGCAACTCGTTTTTCTTCGAATTCTGCATCAAGTTCAGGAATTGCTTTCCAGAAATCTTCTATACTTCCTGTAAAATACTTATCAGGTATAAAAAGGTTCTTTACAACATCTTCCTGATCAACTCTGTAGCCAGCTTCACGAGCTAAAATTACCAGTTTACGAATTACATCTTTGCCACTTAAATCGATACGTGGATCCGGTTCAGCAAATCGGGCTTCTTTTGCCATTAATATTGCTTTGCTTAAAGGGATTTCTGCACTCAATGTGTTGAAAATGAAATTTAAAGTGCCTGATAACACAGCCTGCATTTTTTGTATGTGGTCACCGCTGTTTATCAGGCTATTCATTGTATTAATAATAGGTAGTCCTGCCCCAACATTAGTTTCGAACAAAAATTTTACACCCCTACGGCGTGACGCCTCTTTCAATGCCGCGTAGTTATCATAATCAGAAGATGCTGCAATTTTATTTGCTGCAACCACCGATATATTATTTTGAATAAGTGTTTGATATAATCCTGCAATTTGTGGACTGGCTGTACAATCAACAAATACAGAGTTGAATATATTCATGTTTAAAATTTCATTGCAAATTAACTCAGGCGATACATTGGTTCCATCCTTTTCTAATTGTTCTTCATAATTGTCCAAATTGATCCCGTTACGAATAAATAACATTTTAAATTCGGTAGCAATTCCTACCACATTTAATTTTAAACTATTTTGAACTATAAGTTTTGGTTGCTGTAATTTAATTTGCTCTAGTAAACTTCCGCCAACAGTTCCAGTTCCAATCAGAAATATATTAAGCACTTGATATTCAGATAGAAAAAACGAATCATGAATAACATTAAGCGCTTTGCGCAAAGATTTTCGGTCGGTAACAAACGAAATATTTGTCTCTGAAGCACCTTGTGCGCATGCCACAACATTGATACCATTACGTCCTAATGTTCCGAAAAGTTTTCCGGCAATTCCAGGTGTACGTTTCATGTTATCACCTACAATTGCAACGGTTGCCAAATCATCTTCTGAAAAAATGTTATCAATTTCTCCCTGAGCTATTTCTGCTGCAAATTCTTTACGTAATACTTTTACAGCCAGTGCACTGTCTACATTTCGCATCCCAATAGATGTTGTGTTTTCCGACGATGCTTGTGACACCAAAAAGACACTAATTCCATTTTTAGCTAATACTCGAAAGATACGGTGATTTACACCAATTACTCCAACCATACCAAGTCCCTGAATGGTAATCAAAGAGGTGTCATTGATAGATGAAATTCCTTTGATAGCCTTGGTTGGGTCAATAGATCTTTCCTGTGATATATATGTTCCCTTGGCTTCAGGATTAAAGGTGTTTTTGATAACAACTGGAATATTCTTATGAAAAACCGGAAAAATAGTTGGCGGATAAATAACTTTTGCTCCAAAGTTACAAAGTTCCATTGCTTCACTAAAACTTAGTTGTTCAATAACATAAGTGTTACTGATAATGCGTGGATCTGCGGTCATAAAACCGTCCACATCCGTCCATATCTCAAGTAGGGATGCATCAAGGGCAGCTGCAATGATTGCTGCAGTATAATCCGAACCTCCACGACCAAGATTTGTTATAAAGTTGGTCGTACTATCGGTTGAAATAAAACCTCCACATACTGAAACTGGCAATTCTTCAGCAAATTTCTCGAGAATTAATGCATTCGTTTTTGGAAAGTCAATCACATGTTTGTCAAACTGATTGATAGTTTTGATAAAACTTTTTGATTCGAAGTGTTTAGCGCCCGAAATTGTATTGGCCACTATAATTGAAGAAAGAGATTCGCCATAACTCACTATGGTATCAATGATTTTAGCGGAAGAGTCTTTTATCAAAAAAATTCCACGAAGTATATTTGACAAATCGTTAAATTGAGCATTAATTTGTTCAAGAACATTTTGTGTTTTTTCGACAGGGACTACTGCCTCTATAATTTCGAGATGTCGCTGATGCATTAATTTGTATTCGGCTAAATACTCTTCATTTCCGTTTGAAGCAAGTTCAGATACTTTATAGAGTTGATCAGTAATACCTGAAAATGCAGAAACAATTACAATGACCGGTTCCTTTTCTGCTTCAACTATTTTTTTTACACTCAATATACCATTGACAGAACCGATGGATGTTCCGCCGAATTTCATTACTTTCATCTAAGTTATTTTAGTTTATCCTGGATTTTTATTTCAAAGTGCAATATTAGCGATTTTTTGGCAATTAATAAGCGTATTGTTCCGATTTTTGGTAAAAACTGTTGCTATTATCGTAAAAATAGCGTACTTTTGCACCGCTTTTGTAGCTTATAAATTGAATACAACAATTGTTCAAATTGATAAAAAAGTTATGGTCCCGTAGCTCAGCTGGATAGAGCAACGCCCTTCTAAGGCGTGGGTCATGGGTTCGAATCCCGTCGGGATCACAAAAAGAGCAACAAGATTATTTTTTCTTGTTGCTCTTTTATTTTGCCTTTTTTACAATTGTGCTATTCTATTTCAAATTTTACATTTATTGTTTTGGAAAATTTTAGCTTTTGAATTGATAAATCACTTCCAACTCTGCTTTTTGCTTGTACTCCATATGCTATTATCGATACCTCATCCATTCTTAAATTATCCAAACCATTATAATTAATAGTGTTTTGTATGTTTTCAGTAACTGAATAAAGTTTCAAAACTTTCGAATTAAGCGTTTTACCAATATTCTGTGCTTTATTCTGTGCTGATTTTAAAGCAAATTCAAGTATAACATTTTCTAAACTATCACTTTTGGAATAGTTTAATTGCTGAATATTAATATTTTCTATTCCTGACTCCAAACATTTTGTTATAATTGTGTCTAACTTACTTACATTGTTAAAAACCAGCTTATACGATTTGTGGAATTTAATTTTAGTACTTGAAGTTAAACTATAGCGCCTATTTGCATTATAACGGTCAAGTGCGAAATTTCCAGGATTTATCCCAATAGATTTAAGAAAGTTAATTATATTTTTTTCCATTTTAGCAGTTGAACTCTCATTTTCGGAATTTTCGGTTTCTTTAGCCGACATACTTAAAACGATAATATCCGGTTCAACTTCTCTCTCTGCATATCCGGTAACTGATATTAACTTCTCCTTTGTTTGTACCTGACTAAAAACCATTGGAGTACAAAATAGCAATAACAATAAATACTTTTCCATAACACCGAATTTTTAACATTTTCTTTAATTTTTTTTTACAGCAAAATTATTTCTCCAGTTGATTCACAGCTTCAACTAAACGAACAAATTCTCGTCGATAACCATATTCGTCATTGTCTAAACCGGATTTTGCAAGTTCAATAACTTTTTCATAATCAGCTGATCCTTTAAAGTCGGAATTTTTTAGTAATTGACCGAACATGGCTACAGCCATCACAAATTTGAATTCATTTGAGGATTCCTTATTCAAGTTATTTGAAAAAACCGGAACTTCTAACTTTTTACTGTTTGATTCATCTGGTTTTTTATAACGGAGTTTCACAGTCAGTAATTCAGTTGAATGTATGTCTTCTTTTATTAAACCCAAATTTACTTTATTTTTTCTTTGATATTTTAAATCGTCAACACCCCCAAAATTATTTTCAACTCCAACAGGAATAATTTCGTACAATGCAGTTACAGTATGACCTGAACCTAATTCGCCTGCATCTTTGGTGTCATCGTTAAAATCTTCTTTGTTTAATAAGCGGCTTTCGTAACCTATTAATCGATATGCATTTACATTTGAAGGATTGAATTCAACTTGCAATTTTACATCTTTTGCCACTGTGTACATCGTACTTCCAAACTCGTTTACTAGCACCTTATTGGCTTCTTGAATATTGTCGATATACGCATGATTTCCGTTCCCTTTTTCGGCTAAAATTTGCAGTTTATTATCCTTATAATTTCCCATTCCATAACCTAAAACAGTAAGATAAACACCGCTTTTTCGTTTTGATTCAATCAAAGTTTCAAGATCTGATGTGTTAGAAACACCCACGTTAAAGTCGCCATCGGTACAAAGCACGATGCGATTATTTCCACCTTTTATGAAGTTTTTTTCTGCAATTTTATATGCCAATTGTATTCCTGCTCCTCCTGCTGTAGATCCACCGGCAGATAAATTATCTATCGCTTCTTTGATTTTTTGCTTATCATTTCCTGCTGTCGAAGGAAGTACTTCGCCTGCTGCACCTGCGTAAACAACAATCGAAGCTCTGTCGTTTTCCCGAAGATTGTTGGTCAGTAGTTTCAGAGAAGATTTAACAAGTTCCAAACGGTTAGCACCTTGCATTGAGCCTGACACATCAATCAAAAAAACAAAATTAGAAAAAGGTAGGTTTTGTGATGGAATTTCCTTTGCTTTTACACCTATACGAACTAATTTATGTTTTGAATTCCACGGACAGGTAGCAGTTTCTGTAACAATATTCACAGGATGCTCCCCTGATGGTTTAGCATATTTGTAACTGAAATAATTAATCATTTCCTCAATACGAACCGCATCTTTCTCAGGTATTCTACCCTGATTAATTATTCGACGGATATTGCCATACGAGGCCGCATCAACATCGAGCGAAAATGTGGAGAGTGCTTCGGTAACTGCCGAAATGAAACGGTTTTCTTTGTATTTACCGTATTCTTCGTTTTCCGAAACGTTTGAAATAACAGATGGATAATGATAAATTGAATTTTGGGTGCTTGAATTACCTCTTATTTTTACATTTGATATTGATATTCCTGCAACACTTCCAACACTTATATTATTCGTTTGTGTTCCATAACCAACCACAACTACTTCGTCTATGGTAACCATGTCGGGTGTCAACTGAACATTGATAGTTGTACTCGTAACTTTCACTTCTTTTTTTGCATAGCCAATATAACTAAATACCAATGTTTTACCCTTTTCAGTCGAAATTTTATATTCTCCATTTATGTCAGTCACTGTCCCCCTGGATGTGCCTTTTAATACTACCGAAACTCCGATGATCGGTTGTTTAGTTTCATCTGTTACCTTTCCGCTAACCACAAGTGATTGTGCGTTCGAAAAAATTGACATACAAATTGCTAGACAAATTGTTAGCATAACTTTGATTGTTTTCATACTGATTTTTTTAATGATTAATAATTATATAAGTAGATGTTATTTTGCGTATTTAAATTCTTGCTTTTATAAGTTAGATTCATTTTGTTATCAAATTCCATAAACTTAACTGATTATTTTTTATTATTTTTGTGAATAAAATAATGCACTTTATCACAACTCATTGAAAAACAATAAAAAAATATCTGATCATACGGATGAAGAATTGCTTCAATTCTATATCGAAAGCGGTGATATGGCGTTTTTTGGTGAATTGTACAGGCGTTATATCCCAAAATTATATGGCCTTTGTCTGAAATATCTTGGCGAAAAGGATACTGCACGTGATGCTGTGATGGATATTTTTATGGCTTTGACTGAAAAAATGAAACAGTACGAAGTCAATAATTTCAATTCATGGTTGTACTCAGTTGCAAAAAATCATTGTTTGCAGAAAATTAGAAAAGAAAAACAGACAATATTCATTAAAATTGAGGATGCTTTTGTGGAAAATGAGGATATTTTTACTCTAAAAGATAAACCACAATCACAAGAAGAAAAGGCTGCATTGGAATATTGTATGGGAACATTGCCCGAAGAACAACAGAAGAGTATTAATCTTTTCTTTTATGAAGAGCATTCCTATGCTGATATTGTAGATGTTACCGGTTACGCTTTAAATAAAGTAAAAAGTTATATTCAGAATGGAAAAAGGAATCTGAAGAGTTGTATAATTAAGGTATTAAGGGTATGAACTTAAAAGAATACATCAAAGGTAAACGACATGGCAAAGAGGCGAACCAACTGGAACGTGAAGCCATGAATGACCCGTTTTTGCAGGATGCTATCGAAGGATTAGATAGCGTTCAGGGAAATCATTTACCTGTAATTGATGAACTTGAAAGGAGTATTCTGAATAAAAGCACCCGTAAAAACACGCATTATAAGTTCTGGATTTTTGGAGTTGCGGCTTCACTAATTCTTTTGCTTAGTATCGGTACATTATTCCGAATGTACAATTTGCCTGAAAACAAATTATTAAAGCAAACATCTGAACTTGAAAATAGTATTAAAAAAGAAATTGTAAATTCAGAAAAAGAAATTATTATTGAACCTGAAATTATTGAACCTGAAAAGAATATTGCGCTTAATATTGAAAAACCAAAGCCCGAAACTTCCACGTATAAAGAAACTCAGGTTTCGGAAGAAATTATTGTAAATGATAATATATCAGCGTCATCGGTAGCCGAAATTGAAGAAAGTGCGATTGTAATGGATAAAATTATTGAAAAAGAAAGTCCAGAACCGACTCAAATAAAAATACGTGGGATTAATACTATTCAAAATATACCGGATGAAAAAGTAAGTGGAATAGTTTTGGACGAAACCGGTCAGCCTATGGTGGGAGTTTCTGTAAGACTTAAAAATAGTCAATCAGGTACTGTTTCAGATTTAAATGGACGGTTTGAATTAGTTGCACCTAAAAATGAACCATTAGTTGCATCGTACATAGGTTATGAAAAAAAGGAAATAAACATAACCCACGATAGTGCAATCATTCACTTGAAACCCGACAATTTAGCACTCAACGAAGTGGTTGTGGTTGGTTATGGAACTCAAAAGAAAAAAACAACTGTGGGTTCAATAACAAATCCTGAAGAAGTTTTATCCGGTCGTGTACCTGGAGTTGAAGTAAAGCAACTGTCAAAAGGTGAAACATTTGGAGAATCTGAATTTAAAAAATATTTCGAAAAAAACAGGAATCAAACTATTTGTGAAAATAAACCGAGCTCATTAATAGCTGTTTTTTACGTTGATTTAACAGGTAAACCAATTAATATTAAAATATCGGAATGTAGTTGTTACGAACTCGAAAACGAGTTTATACGTTTAATCAAAGCAAGTCCTGTATGGTCAAAAGTTAACAGAAATGTTTACATTACAATACGAATCAAGTAATTGAACGATTTTGTGTATCTTTGCAAAGTTCAAATAATATTTAGATGTTTAGTGACGAATTAAAAAATTCTAATATGTTATTGTACTTTTACTTTTCCCGATAGCTATCGGGGTTATTCTTTAATCTGAATTAAAAAATGCATTCTCAACTACAACTACAACTTACCCCAGAACAAGCCGAAAATAAGGATTTATTGCTAAAAAAAGTAGCAGATAAACTCGAAGTTACACCTCAAAGAATTACCCGTCTGCGAACACTTAAAAAATCGATTGATGCGCGTTCGTTTAAACCGGTAATCAATGTGACAGTAGAAGTTTATGTAGATGAGGTTGCTCCAGAAAGACAAGCTGTAAGTATTGATTATCCTTTTGTAGGTGATAAGGAGGCTGTTTTGATTATTGGAGCAGGACCTGCCGGGCTTTTTGCTGCATTAAAATTAATTGAAGAGGGCTTTAAGCCTATCATCCTTGAGCGTGGCAAAAAAGCGGAAGAACGCGTACATGACATTGCGCAGCTTAATCTGAAAAAAAGTTTTAATCCTGAATCGAATTATTGTTTTGGCGAAGGTGGAGCCGGTACTTTCTCGGATGGTAAATTGTATTCCCGATCGAAGAAAAAAGGAAATCTGGACCGTATTTTTGAAATATTTCATTATCACGGAGCTGCTGAAGAAATATTATATGAAGCTCATCCACACATTGGATCCGATAAGTTGCCTTTGGTAGTTAAAAATATTAGAAAAACTATTTGTGAAAGTGGGGGCGAAATACATTTCGGACAGAAATTAGTTGAAATATTAATTGAGAACAATGAAGTAACAGGTTGTAAAACTGAGACAGGTGATGTTTTTAAATCAAAAGCATTAATATTGGCTACGGGTCATTCCGCGCACGATATTTTTGAATTACTATATAAACAAAATATTGCACTTGAACCCAAAGGATTTGCAATGGGTGTTCGTGTTGAACATCCACAAGCATTAATCGATAGCATTCAGTATCACAGCAAAGAACGCAATGAATATCTTCCGGCAGCAAGTTACAATTTGGCCGAGCAGGTCGAAAACCGGGGTGTTTATTCTTTTTGTATGTGTCCCGGAGGACGAATTGTACCTGCCGGCACTTCTGATACTGAAATTGTGGTCAATGGTATGTCAGCTTCGCGCCGGAATTCTCCTTTTGCTAATTCGGGAATTGTGGTGGAGATTCAACCGGATGATATCCCCGAAGAGTATAAAGAATTTGGAGCATTGGCTGGTCTGAAATTTCAACAATATCTTGAAAATTTAGCCTATATCAATAATGGAGGAAAAAAACAAACTGCACCGGCTCAACGATTGGTGGATTTTGTTAGAGGAAAGGTTTCAGCAGATTTACCTGAATGTTCCTACATGCCCGGACTAATCTCATCCCCTTTGCATTTCTGGTTGCCCGATTTTATTTCTTCGCGATTAAGGGAAGGTTTTAAATGTTTTGACCGTAAAATGAAAGGTTATCTAACCAATGATGCTGTAGTAGTAGGTGTCGAAACCCGTTCTTCGTCGGCAGTACGCATTCCACGCGACCCGGAAACCGGACAACATGCTGATGTTAAAGGACTTTTTCCTGCAGGAGAAGGTTCAGGTTATTCAGGTGGAATTACTTCGTCAGCAATCGATGGCGAAAATGCCGCCTTAGCTGTAAGTAAATGGTTGAACGGCTAATTTTTCAAACTCTCAAAGTAAAGACGCAATGCATTGCGTTTCTACAAAACCTACAAACAATAAAAAAAATGAGAAACAAAAAAAATAATACTCCAACTACCGTAACACCATCAAAAGAAACACGTTTTAAAGTTTCTGAACCTGTAGAACTGATGACTTTTCTTTTGGCCAAAATGGGTGGAATGAGCAGAAGCTCAATAAAATCATTGCTGGCACATAGACAGGTTATGGTAAATGATGTTATCAGTACCCAATTCAATTTTTCTTTGAAACCGAATGATAAAGTTGTAGTAAATAGTATTCGTGGAAATACCGAATTATCTCATCCGAAAATGAAAATTATTTTCGAAGACCAATTTTTGATTGTTGTTGAGAAAAAAGAAGGATTATTGACTGTGAGTACTGGTAAAAGTGATGAGACAACAGCATTTTCAATCCTTAAAAATTACGTAAAAAAGAGTTCTCCTCAAAACCGGATTTTTGTGGTACATCGCATCGACCGTGAAACATCGGGTATTATCTTGTTTGCTAAAACCCGCGAAATACAATTGGCTATGCAGGAACATTGGCACGAAGTAGTAACCCGCAGGGTATATGTGGCATTGGTTGAAGGTAAAGTGGAGAAAGAAAAGGACACTATTGTGACCTGGCTCACCGAAAATGAAAAATCACTCAAAATTCATTCGAGTAATGTGGATAATGGTGGTCAGCAGGCAATTACACATTACAAGGTTGTAAAGAGTAATGAAAAGTACTCATTGTTAGAAATTGAATTAGAAACCGGTCGAAAAAACCAGATACGGGTACACTTGCAAGGAATTGGGCACCCGATTTGTGGAGATAAGAAATATGGTTCAAATGTTTCGCCTATGGGCAGACTTGGTTTACATGCCCGAATTTTGGCATTTATTCATCCCATGACACTCGAAAATGTAAATTTTGAAACTCCTGTACCTCGCAATTTTCTGAACGTGTTTCATTAAAAATCAAATGCACTAATACAAAAACAGACCGGAATACTTTATTCTTCCGGTCTGTTTTTTATACATCAATTTGTTACTTGTTAAGTTCTTTTTCTATAGCTTCAAATTCTTTATCCATTTTCAAACGATAATACAAAGTTTTAAGCGTGCGTTTGTAATCTGAATCGTCTGGTTTAATTTCTGTAGCTTTTACAAAGAATGGAATTGATTCAGCAAAAACACCATCTGCTTTTTTCTTAGCAGCATTATAAAGCTTGACATCCTTAATATCATTAGCCTCATCAGCCATTTTTACAGCTTTGTTATAATACAGTCTTCCTATTCCGGCATAGGCATCAGCATACGTTTTGTCTAATTCAATGGCTTTATCAAAGGCCACACGTGCTTCGTCGAATTTACCCATACTTTCATCTAAATTGCCTTTTACGTATTGATACTGAGCCATATTAGGTTCACGGGCAATTGCACTGTTCAAATAGGTAAGAGCATTACTGCTTTGATTGGTGAAAATATAATAGTTAATTAAATTTTGTAAGAAGAAGGGTTCAGTAGGGAATTTTTCAAAACCGGCTTTCAATGTTTTAACGAAGTTGACTGTGTCTTTTTTCTTTACATATTCTTCATAAAGCAATTGATGAACAATCATTTCCTGATATCCCTGGTTCTTTAATTCTTCGTAATATGAAATAGCTTTGTCATTTAGACCTGCGTTTGTTGCAGCTATTGCAGTATAGTACTTAATCATTTTGTAAGTAGAATCCGGCTTAAGTTCATTATTCATCATTGGTAGTTTTGGAATACCCAAAAATATTTCAAAAACTTTAATAGCTTCAACATAATTCAATTTCTCATATAGTTCAGCTCCATATGCTACAAAATTGGTATTATTTGAATAATATTCCTTTATTTTTGACTTTATGTCCTTGTGGAGTTTGGGTTTAACTTTACCTTTAGCATCAGGTAAAGCATCTAATTCATACGCTTTTAAAAAATAATTGTACGATTCTACCAAGGCTTTACCTTTTTGTTCTGCATTGTGTTTTTGACCTAAAGTCATTTTTAAAAATTCTGCCTCATTTTCTTTATAACCAATTAATCCTGCAGTATGCCAAGTCGAAGCTAAGTCTTTCGTGGTTAGATCTTCAAGAGCTGGTTTAATTTCCGCACGTGCACCGGCAAAATCGGGATTTTCCATCAAAGCTTTATTTTTAGCTTTGGTTACATTCTTTTTTTGGGAATAAGAGCTTGTTACACTCAATACCAAAATTACGGCTAAAATAGTTTTTTTCATTACTAATAGTTTTTTATTTGTTAATCTTTTTCTTTATTTAAATTATAAAAAATAGTTTTTATTTTTTTTTGTGAATAATTATTCTTCAGTTTGAACTTCATTATCAGATGTTATTTCGGCATCTTTATTTTCGATTTCAGTATCAATTATTACTTCCTGTTCTAGTTCTTCATCAATTTCAACTTCTGATAAAACTTTACATACCGATGCAATTTCATCATTTCGCTTTTCAAGGTTAATCAATCTTACTCCTTGAGTAGCACGACCCATAACACGCATGTCAGCAACTTTTAGTCGGATTGCAATACCTGATTTATTGATAATAACTAAATCATTTTCATCAGTTACATTTTTTATTGTAACTAATTTTCCTGTTTTTTCGGTAATGTTTATAGTCTTAACACCTTTTCCACCACGATTTGTAACTCGGTAAACAGGAACAACTTCTCCGTTTTCCAACACTAAATTACCTTCTTCATCCCGTTCGTCGAGCAATGTGCGTTTGCCATAACCTTGTTGTGAAACAACCATTACAGTTTCGTTAGAGTCTTTATTTACACAAATCATGCCAACTACTTCATCCTGTCCATCTTCGTCGAGTAACATACCTCGTACACCAGTGGCAGTGCGACCCATTACGCGTACTTTTGATTCGTGAAAACGAATAGCTCGTCCATTGCGGTTAGCCATTAAAACATCGGAGTTACCGTCGGTTAATCGTACCTGAATTACCTGATCATCTTCGCGAATAGTTATTGCGTTCACGCCATTCTGTCGAGGACGGGAATACGCTTCAAGCGATGTTTTTTTGATTACTCCGTTTTTGGTACCGAATATCAAATAATGAGAATTAATGTAATCACTGTCAGTAAGTCCTTTGATGCGGATAAATGCATTCACTTTATCATCACTGTCAATATTAAGCATATTTTGTATAGCCCGACCTTTCGAAATTTTTGTTCCTTCAGGTATTTCATATACTTTCAACCAGTAACATTTTCCTTTTTGTGTGAAAAATAACATCATGTTGTGCATCGATGCAGGATAGATATATTCGATAAAATCTTCATCACGCGAATTACCTCCTTTGGAACCTACTCCACCACGATTTTGTGCCCTGAATTCTGTCAGTGCTGTACGTTTTATATAACCAAGATGCGAAATGGTAATAATCATCTCATCATCCGAATAGAAATCTTCAGGATTGAATTCTTCTGAAGAATAAACAATTTGTGTGCGACGTGCATCGCCATATTTTGTTTTAACTTCGAGCAATTCATCCTTAATTATTTGCATACGTAATTCTACTTTATCAAGTATTTCCTGTAAGTGTGCAATTAAAGCCAATACTTCCTGATATTCAGCACGAAGTTTGTCCTGTTCCATGCCGGTAAGCTGACGCAAACGCATTTCGACGATAGCGCGGGATTGAATTTCGGACAATCCGAAACGTTCCATCAATCGGGTACGGGCTTCTTCAGGTGTTTTCGAATCGCGAATTATCTTGATTGCTTCATCTAAATTATCAAGAATAATCATAAATCCTTCGAGTAAATGAGCACGCTTTTCGGCTTCGTTCAACTCAAATTTTGTACGACGAATCACTACTTCGTGACGATGCTCAACAAAATAGTGAATCAAATCTTTTAGGTTCAACATGCGTGGACGACCGTTTACCAATGCAATATTATTTACACTGAAAGATGTTTGCAATGCAGTCATCTTGTACAGTTTGTTCAATAATACATTGGAGTTAGCATCACGTTTCACATCAATCACAATACGCATTCCGTCTCTGTCCGATTCGTCGTTTATATGAGAAATACCTTCTATCCTTTTATCTTCAACCAAAGCAACAACTGCTTTAATTAACTCAACTTTATTAACCTGATAAGGTATTTCATTGATAATAATCTTTTCACGACCTGAGGCATCCGATTCAATTTCAACTTTAGAACGAACTAAGATTCGTCCACGCCCTGTTTCAAATGCTTCTTTTACTCCGGCATATCCCTGAATAATACCTCCGGTCGGAAAATCGGGGGCTTTGATATATTTCATCAATTCAGGAATTGTAATTTCTGTATTGTCGATATAAGCTACAATAGCGTCAATGGTTTCGGTAAGGTTGTGTGGAGCCATATTGGTAGCCATACCCACAGCTATACCCGACGAACCGTTTATAAGTAAATTTGGAATTCGTGTGGGAAGTACAACCGGCTCTTTTAATGTATCATCAAAATTCAACTGAAAATCAACAGTGTCTTTGTTGATATCAATCAACATATCTTCAGCCAATTTGCGCAAACGGGCTTCGGTATAACGCATGGCGGCAGGGCTATCGCCGTCGACCGACCCAAAGTTACCCTGACCATCAACCAAAGGATAACGTAGTGACCAAAACTGAGCCATACGAACTAATGTGCCGTAAATAGATGAATCACCGTGTGGGTGATATTTACCCATTACTTCACCCACAATTCTGGCTGATTTTTTATAAGGTTTATCGGAGTTATTACCTAATTCATTCATCCCGAAAAGTACACGGCGGTGTACAGGTTTAAAACCATCTCGCACATCGGGTAATGCACGCGAAACAATCACCGACATTGAATAATCGATGTACGAAGACTTCATTTCTTCGTCGATATTTACCTTTATAATTCTGTCTTGCTCAATCATCTAACTTTAAATTTGTTACTTTCCAAAAATCGCACTAAATTACTACTTTTTCTTCGATTTAACAAGTGTTTTCTGAAAAAAGTGCCATCAATATTTCTGAAAATTAAATAGCATTATAACCTCAATTAAAATGCTCAATATAAGCAATATAACAAAAATAAAGATGTGCTGTTTGAAAGCTACATCTTTATTTAAATTTGAAATGAAAATTTAGTGGAAATTTGCATTTATTTCCTACAATATATCATGTTATTTATTCAATATTATTTTTATTTCTTCAATAAATTCAATCATTTCAAACAACAATAATTCAACTTCTTGTTGTGTAAAGCATATGAACGCATCGTAATCTCCCTTGGTTCTATTTTGGAAAGAATTTCGCAGGATTTTGCCGAATTTTGAATCTAACTTTTTTGAGGCAATAAATTCTTTGTTAAACCACCCAATTAATTGTCCATGTTTTGAGGTTTCAAAATTATTTTTCAATGCTAATGCAGTTAACGCATAGTACATGCCATAATAAATGCGGTTCACGGCAATTATTAATTTCTGACTTTCAACAAGAAATTGTGCCAATTCTATTGTTTCAAATGCCTGCTTCAAGCGATAAGAAACTAATGCATCTCTGTCTTTTTCGTCTATCACGCGTGTATTCCTTTCTTTATTGCATTAACAAAAATGGGTTGTTTGCCTCGTAGTGTTGTCAATTCTGATTCTCCCAGAATATGTGTATCAGTAATGATATTATATTTTAATTCTATATCGTAACTCAAATCAGAAATTTCTCTTTCGGTTTGCCAATCAGCTTTTTGCTTTAGAATTATTAAAAAGTCATAATCGGAATCTTTTTTAACATTACCAGTTATTTGAGAACCAAATAAAATTAGGTCTTTAAAATTATCTGAAAAGTGAAGCCTTAAAAGTTCGCTGAAATCCTTTAGAATAACATTCTTGTTTACTTTCATGATTCTGTATTTTTGAAATTCTAAAACAAAAGTAGCATTTTTTTTAAAGATATTATGAAAAGTCTTATATTTTGTGTTTTATTTCAAGCATAAAGAAAATCATAAAAAACATACTTATTTCAAATAACCCCCAGTAACAAAACAATTTTTAAATCCAAACTTCATGTCAGGTTCTTTCTCAAAAATGCCATAAACCGACGAACCTGATCCTGACATGGATGCATACAAAGCACCCATTTTGTAAAGTTCATTTTTTAATTCTTTAATTTCGGGGTATTTTGCAAAAACAGATTTTTCAAAGTCATTTTTAATCCATGTTTTCCACTCGGTTATGGGTTTTTGTATCGATTCGAAAAGTGAAAATTGTGGTTTTTCGGGCACTACCAATGAATATGCTTCGGGGGTTGAAACATGAATATCGGGTTTTACCAATACCAAAAAATAATTTTTCAACGACAGTTTTATTTTTGTAAATTCATTGCCGGTTCCTGTAGCAAAAACAGCTTTGTTTTTGATGAAAACCGGACAATCTGCACCTAATTCAGCTGCAATCTTTTCGAGTTTCTTGGGAGTTATTTTTAATTCAAACATCTCATTTAGTGCTTTTAGCATAAAAGCAGCATCAGAGGAGCCTCCTCCCAAGCCTGCTCCAAAGGGGATTTGTTTTATTAACGTAATGTCAATGGGTGGAATCTCATATTCGGACTGTAATAAACGGTATGCTTTAACAATCAGATTGTCTTCAGGATCACCGTTAAGTGCAATGCCGGATGATGAGAAGCTGTAGTCGGAGCAAGATTCGGAAGGTTCAACTTCCAAAATATCACAAAGACCGATAGGGTAGAACACTGTTTCGATGTTATGATAACCGTCAGGTCGTTTCTCAACTACATGAAGTCCGAGATTAATTTTGGCATTGGGGTAAGTAAGCATTATTTTTTAATTTACAATTTACATATTTACGATTTATAATTTTGGGATATTTGAGTTATAAATCGTATTTTGAAACTCAAAAGTAATATTTTTTTCTGAATATAAAATAGTCAAAGTTTTCAACAATTTGTTGAAACATTTTTGATTAAAATACGGCAAAACTTTTGTACTTTTGAAACCCGCATAAAATTGTAAATTGTAAATTGAATAATAGTAAATAGTTTAATGGCCGAAAAAAGAAATTACACAAAGAAACCAATGACTCCGAGTCCTATTCAGGCAAATGAATACGGAAAATTACCCCCACAAGCACTTGAACTTGAAGAAGCTGTATTGGGAGCTATCATGATTGAAAAAGATGCTTATTCAATTGTTTCTGAAATTCTGAAACCCGAATGCTTTTACAAAGAATCTAATCAAAAGATTTTTGAATCTATAATGTCACTTGCTATTCATCAGGAGCCAATTGACATGCACACGGTTACGGAACAGTTACGAAAAAATGGAACAATTGACGATGTCGGAGGTCCTTATTATATTACTTTGCTAACTGCAAAAGTATCATCAGCGGCTCACCTGGAATATCACTCACGAATTATTGTTCAGAAGTTCCTGGCACGTGAGTTGATACGCATTTCGTCCGAAATTCAAACCAAAGCTTTTGATGACAAAACTGATGTGGACGACCTTATGCAAGAGGCCGAAGGAATGCTTTTTGAAGTTTCGCAACGCAACCTGAAAAAAGATGTTACACAAATAAACCCTGTGATTGAAGAAGCTCGTAACCGAATGAAACTTGCTGCTACAAAACAAGGTTCAAGCGGTGTTCCAAGTGGTTTTCATGCTCTTGATAAAATTACTTCGGGTTGGCAAAGGTCCGATTTAATTATTATTGCTGCTCGTCCGGCAATGGGAAAAACGGCATTTATACTTTCGATGGCCAAAAATATTGCTGTAGATTATAATACGCCAGTTGCTGTTTTTTCGCTCGAAATGTCGAATGTACAGTTGGTGAATCGTTTAATTATGAATGTTTGTCAGCTCGAAGGTGAAAAAATTAAAAACGGACAATTGGATAAATATGAATGGGAAAAATTTGATAAAGATATTAACCAACTAATTGATGCCCCGATTTTTATTGACGACACTCCGAGTTTGTCCATTTTTGAACTTCGGAGTAAAGCCCGCAGGTTAGTGAAAGAGCATAAAATATCCTGTCTGATTATCGATTATCTTCAGTTAATGAATGCAAGCGGAATGAGTTTTGGAAGCCGTGAGCAAGAAGTAAGTATTATTTCCCGATCGCTGAAAGGCTTGGCAAAAGAGCTTGATATGCCCATTATTGCACTTTCGCAGTTGAATCGTGGTGTAGAAGGCCGAACAGGTATTGAGGGAAAACGTCCACAGCTTTCTGATTTGCGTGAATCAGGTGCTATTGAGCAGGATGCTGACATGGTTTGCTTTATTCACCGTCCGGAATATTACAAGATTACCGAAGATGCCCAGGGAAACTCGTTGTTAGGTATAGCAGAAATTATTGTAGCAAAGCATCGTAATGGTGCTACAGCTGACATACAACTTAAATTTAAAAATACTTATGCCAAATTTCTCAATAAGGACGAAATTGGTGATGGTGATAATCCGTTTTTAGATAATTATCAGACTATATCTTCGAAAATGAATGATGCTACAGGACAAAATTTTTATGGTGAAGGTGCTTTACTAAATCCACAAACGGAGACCAATAAGTTTTTGGGAGGCAAAAATGATAATACCCCTTTTTAATTTACAATTTAGATATTTACGATTTGCGATTTATAATAAAAATGCGAAGTAATTGATTTACTTCGCATTTTTTAAATTTATATCCAAAACTGATTTTTTATCAATGTTTAAAATCTTCCAATTCCTGTGGGTTGTGTTTATATTTAAATACAAATGCAAAAACAATAGTTACGACTAATGAATAGCCTGCAAAAACAAACCATGAGTTAGGCCATCCAGCAAAATCGACAACCCAACCCGCTACATACGAACCAATAAAAGCACCAAACCCATTGGTCATAATCATGAAAACACCTTGAGCACTCGAACGAATTGATGCATCTGTTTCATTTTCAACGAAAAGCGAACCTGATATATTGAAAAAATCGAACGCAACACCATAAACAATCATCGATAAAATAAGCATCCATACTCCACCCCCTGGATTACCAACACCTAATAATCCAAAACGTAATACCCACGCTACCATACTAATTAACATTACCTTTTTAATGCCGAATTTTTTAAGAGCAAAAGGTATTAATAAAATACAAAGAGTTTCTGATATTTGTGATAATGAAATAAGAATATTGGCATGTTCAACACCAAATGTACCTTGATATAATGAGTTATTTCCAAAAAAATTGGTTAAGTAATCGTTTGCGAATGCATTTGTTATTTGAAGTGACATACCAAGCATCATTGAAAAAGTAAAGAAAATTGCCATTTTTTTCTGTTTGAAAAGTGTAAATGCTCTCAAACCTAAATGATCAACCCATGATTTTTCATTATTGTTAATTTTAATATCACAATTGGGAAGTGTGAAAGAATAGATTCCTAAAACAAATCCAATTGCAGCTGACATATACAATTGATTTGATGTTGATGCAAAACCCAAAAGATCTACAGCTATCATCGAAATAATAAAACCAACTGTTCCCCAAACTCTTATGGGTGGGAAATCTTTAACAGTGCTAAATCCGCTTTTGGTAAGTGCATTGTATGCTACTGAATTTGATAATGCAATTGTAGGCATATAAAAAATAACACTCATAAGAATAAGTGGATATAAAGTGCCATATTCGGTTTGTGGAGCTGCATAAAAAAGAAAACCTGCCGCTAAAATATGGCAAATTCCTAATAATTTTTGTGCAGGTATCCATCTATCTGCAATAATGCCAATTATGGCTGGCATAAACAATGAGGCAATACCCATGGTAGCAAAAAAACTGCCAATTTGGAAACCATCAAATTTTAAATTGCCACCCAGATATGCACCGAGCGAAATAAGCCACGCTCCCCAAATTGCATACTGGAGAAAATTCATTATCGTCAATCGAAGTTTTAATCCCATAATATTTTAGTTTGAAAGTTAGTAAAGTTTGAAAGTTAGTAAAGTTAGAAAGTTAGAAACAAGGCATGCCTTTTCTGGATATTTTTTTATTTTCCTTTTTTTTTCTTTATTGCATCGCGAATATTTACAGCCAGTTCATATTTTTCTTCCTTCAATGCCATATCCAACAGTTCCTGCAAGTCTTCAAGCGAAAGTAAGTCAAATTCTTCGGGTGCAAGATTTTCTGCATCAATATCTTCCTGAAAAACTTTATCCTGATCAGTAGATGTGTCTATGTCAGTGCCAACTATATCAAGTATTTCAGCATTGATATAGATTGAACTATTTGTTCTAACAGCTAAAGCCACAGCATCAGATGTTCGGGCATCAATTGTAAATACTTTGTCGTTTGCTTTAATATATAGTTCAGAATAAAAAATATCATTCATTAGATTGTAAATCAATATTTTTTCGAGCGAGGCATCAAAAGTTTTTAGAATATTTTGAATTAAATCATGGGTCAGTGGTCTGGGTGGCTTTTTGTTGTTTAGTTTCATCGCTATCGATTGTGCTTCAGGCTCACCAATCATAACAGAGAATCGACGGGTACCTTTTTCTTCAGCTAAAACCAAACCATAAGTGCCTACAACAGTTTGATTGTAGACTAAACCTGCAATTTTTAATTTGATTTCTTCTCCTCTTTCATTCATCTTTCTTATTATATTTCTGAGTTATTGAAAATATAAATTATAATTATTTTTCGTTTTTTGAAAATGCCAACAAATATACTAAAAAATTTAAACTCATATTTAACTTCCTGTCAAAAGTTGATTTATAATTAAAAAACAGCTCATTTAATTTATATATTCAGCTGATAAGAATACCGGAAAAATATTTACCTTTGTTTTAAATTTTAATACCTAAATATGTTCAAGAAATCAAACATACTGATTAAAAATAAGAGAGCAACATTTGATTACGAAATAATCGAAAAATTTACTGCAGGCATCCAACTGTATGGCACTGAAATAAAGTCAATAAGGGATGGCAAAGCGGGTTTGAATGATACTTATTGTACTTTTTTGGGTAATGAGCTTTGGGTAAAGAACATGCATATAGCATCCTATTTTTTCGGCACTTACAATAATCATGATGTGCGCCGCGACCGTAAATTGCTGTTGAATAAACGGGAATTGAAAAAGTTGGTCCGAAACACAAAAGAAACCGGATTTACGATTGTTCCCACCAAACTTTTCATTAATGAAAAAGGGCTGGCAAAAATTGAGATAGGTCTGGCTCGAGGAAAGAAAAATTACGATAAACGTCAAAGTTTAAAAGAGAAAGAAGATAAGCGTAGTATCGACAGGGTAATGAAACAATAAAAAAATGAGCTGATTATCAGCTCATTTTTTTTGTTTTTTGGTTGGTTTTTGATAAAGAAAACGTTTTATTTTTTGCGATGCAGTTTTTTCAAAAGGTTCGTCCATAATGTCTACCCGATTTATTTGCGACGAACGATTTAATTTGGAATTCAAATCTTTTTTAAAATGTTTTTTCCATTCATTAAATTTGTCTTTGTTTTCTTCGAAAATATGTTTTAAGTGTTCTAAGTTTTTTTCAATAGCTTCGATGTCTAAAAGCACTTTTGCTACTAAAAAGCCATCTTCTTCGATAACTAAGGATTCAATCACAAACTGACTGTTGTTAATAACCGATTCAATATCTTCAGGATAAATGTTTTCTCCGCTGGCGCCTACTATCGTATTTTTCATGCGGCCTTTGATAAATAATCTGTTTTTTGAATCAAATACCCCAAAATCGCCTGTTTTAAACCAACCATCTTCTGTTAACACTTCGGCTGTAGCTTCCGGATTTTTATAATATCCTTTCATTACGTTTGGACCTTTTGCCCAAATTTCGCCAATACCTTTTTTGTTAGGTTCATTTATTTTAAGTTCAACACCTTTCACCGCGAAACCCGTAGATTGTAATTTGGTTTGATGAGTGCCTGCCCCTGCAAGTAAAGGTGCAGTTTCTGTTAGCCCATAGCCAATAGCGTAAGGGAATTTTGCTTCTTTAAGAAACCGCTCAACACGTGAGTCGAGCTTGGCGCCCCCAATGCCAAAAAATTGTAATCTGCCTCCAAAGGTTTTGTATAGTTTTTTTCCAGCTATCCGGTGTATAAATATTCTGAAAACAGGTGTTTTGTAGATTAATCTTGAAAATCTGTTTTTGTTAAATTTACTTTGAATCTGACTTTTATAAATTTTCTCCATAATTAATGGCACTGATAGCATCATTGTTGGCTTTATTTTAGCCATAGCCGGAATTAAAGTGGAAGCAGTAGGTGGTTTTTCTAAGTAATATATCGAAGCGCCATACATGATAGGATACAGCATCCCAATTGAATTTTCGTAAGTGTGCGAAAGTGGTAAAAATGATAGAAATACATCATTATGGCTGATAGCTTTGAATGTAAAGGATTGCATAGCCACAAAAGTTATGTTTTTGTGGGTAAGTACTACTCCTTTTGATTTTCCGGTTGTTCCCGATGTATAAATTATGGCTGCTATATCATCTTCTTCAACTTTTATCTTAATCATTTCATTCCGATCAACAGGTTCTGATTTTTTCTTGATTATTTCAAAATTTTCAAGTTGAATAATCAGTTCCAATTCCGGCAATTCCAGTCCATTTATTCTTTGCTTTAACTTTTCGCTTATGAAAAGTGCTTTTGACTCTGAATGTACCAAAACATTTTCAACTTCCAAACTGGTAAAGTCAGGTAAAATAGGAACTATAATCATTCCTCTTGATACTATAGAAAAATATGCAATAACCCAATTGGGCATATTTTGGCTAAAGAGGGCTATTTTATCGCCTTTTTTAAAACCAAAAGAAAGTAAAAGTGTTGCAATTTCGTCTATTTTTCTTCCTAATTCACCATATGTTATTGGTTCACCTTCTACAAATGATACTGATGGACAATTGGAATAATGTTTTACCGAATGGTTTAAAAAAGACTGTAAAGTGAGCGGTTTTGGCTCAAACTTTTTGTGTAAAATATCCATTTTGAAGTTTTTAAAATAGTCAATATCTAAAAATCAACGTCAAAAATAATATAAATGTTTTAGATGCTATACAAATAATTTAATTTGTGGATAATAGTTATTTATACAAAATGAAAATACAGGGTCTTTTGTTCAGTTCAGGAAGGTTTTTTTTCCACTCCTGAATACTTTTAGTGCGTATTAATTCAGTTTCGAGGGTAATATCGGCAGCTATACATAGAAGAGTCGAATTTTGACAGGAATGTAAAATTTCTTCCAACATTTTCATGTTGCGGTAAGGAGTTTCGATAAATATTTGCGATTGATTGTCTGCAATTGCTTTCGATTCTAACTTTCGTAACGCTTTTCCTTTTTCAGCAGGTTGAATAGGTAAATAACCATTAAATGCAAAGCTCTGTCCGTTAAATCCTGATGCCATTAAAGCCAGTAAAATTGAGGATGGACCAACTAAGGGTATTACTTTGAAATTATTTTTTTGTGCAATAGCTACAACATCAGCTCCCGGATCGGCAATGGCCGGACAACCAGCTTCAGAAAGCACACCCAAATCATTGCCATTGAACATGGGACGCAAAAAACTGCTAATTTCTTCGGGAGAGGTATGTTGATTAAGAATGAAAAAAGTAAGTGTGTCAATATCGATAGTAGGATTGGCCTTTTTCAAAAAACGACGGGCTGTACGTACATCTTCCACCACAAAGTGCTTCAGAGCTGAAACAACTTCAATGTTATAAGTTGGTAAAATTCTGTCGAAAGATGTTTCGCCCAAAGAAGTAGGAATTAAATAAAGTGAAGGCATATATGTTAGTTATTTTGTGTTTTGTGTTAAGTAATTGATAGAAAATGAGAATCCCGAAAGCTTTTGGGAGAAATTAAGAAATTAAGAAAATGAGAATCCCGAAAGCTTTCGGGAGAAATTAAGAAAAACCTGAAACGCGGTACCTGAAACGCGGTACCTGAAATGTGAACCTCAAAATTTAAAACACTCAACCTTTCAAATCTTACATTTCCCCTTTCAGCTCTTCAAGTTTTTCACATAGAATTTCCCATTCGTACAATTTTTGTTCGAGTACACGTTGTTTTTTCTGATAAAGTTGTATGTATTCTGGATCAGAGGCTTTTTCAGGTAATTCGAGCTGCAGATTCATTTCTTTGAGCTCAACTTCAAACGCTGAAACCTGTTTTTCAACTTCTTCAACCTCTTTTTCGGCTTTACGTATTTTTCGGTTTAGCTCTTTGCGTAATTCATAACTTAGTTTATTTTCTGATACTACAGTTTCAGTTTGATTTTCGATTTGTTTTAAAACTGTAGCAGCCTCTAACTCCCGTAAGCTATCCATTTTTTTGTATTGCAGAAAATCGTAAATTCCGCCCAAATGTTCTTTGACTTTTTTGTTCCCAAATTCGTAAACTTTGGTAACCAGGCCATCCATAAACTCGCGATCGTGCGATACAATTATTACAGTTCCGTTAAATGCTTTGATTGCTTCTTTTAGCACATCTTTCGATTTCATATCCAGATGATTTGTTGGCTCATCAAGAATAAGCAAATTAACCGGTTCAAGTAATAACCGAATCATTGCCAATCTGCTACGTTCGCCACCCGAAAGCACTTTGACTTTTTTATCAGAAGCTTCACCGCCAAACATAAAAGCACCCAGAATATCACGTATTTTTGTTCGGATATCTCCTGTTGCCACATAATCAATAGTTTCGAAAACTGAACGATTTTCATCGAGGAGTGCAGCCTGATTTTGAGCAAAATAACCAATTTTTACACCATGACCCGTTTTGAGTTTACCTGAAAACTCAATTTCAGCCATTATGCATTTCACAAGGGTGGATTTACCTTCACCATTTTTACCTACAAAAGCCACTTTTTCTCCTCTGTTGATAATCATACCTATATTATCAAGTACCAAGTGTTTACCATAGGTTTTTGATAAATTTTCAATCTCCAAAGGTATGATTCCTGAGTGGGGTGCAGGTGGAAATTTTAGACTTAATCTCGAATTGTCATCCATATCAACCTCAAGGCGTACCAATTTATCCAATTGTTTTACACGTGATTGAACCTGAACTGCTTTGGTAGCTTTATATCGAAAACGCTCAATAAAATCCTCAGTTTCCTGAATTATTTTTTGCTGATTTTCGTATGCCCGTACCTGTTGATCGTGACGTTCTTTGCGTAATTCAACAAATTTAGAATAATTTACATTATAGTCGTAAATTTTACCCAACGATATTTCTATTGTTCGGCTCGTAACAGCATCGATAAAAGCTCTGTCGTGCGAAACAAGAATAACAGCACTACCCGAAGTTATCAGAAAATTTTCGAGCCACTGTATTGATTCGATGTCAAGGTGATTGGTTGGTTCGTCGAGCAAAAGTACATCCGGTGCTTGCAACAGAATTTTAGCAAGTTCAATACGCATACGCCAACCGCCGCTAAATTCTGAACAAAGGCGGTCAAAATCGGAACGTAGAAAGCCAAGTCCTAAAAGAGTTTTTTCAATTTCGGCGTAGAAATTACCATTACTGATAATTTGTAAATGTTCGTTGGAGTGAGTAAGTTTGTCAATCAGCCGGTGATATTCTGCACTGTCGTAGTCACTACGTTCTCCAAGTTCGTGACTCATTCTGTCTATGTCTGCCTGTAAATCGGTAATGTGTTCAAAAGCTTTTTCTGCTTCCTGCATAACCGTGGTGCCTTCATTATGAATCATTTGTTGCGGAAGGTAGCCAATTGTAAGGTCTTTGGGGATTGTTACTCTGCCACGCGTGGGTTGTAGCTTTCCGGCAAAAATCCGTAACAAAGTGGTTTTTCCCGCACCGTTTTTTCCAACCAGTGCAATTCTGTCTTTGGGATTAACCAAAAAACTTATTTCATCGAAAAGCGGTGATCCGCCAAATTCAACCGACAACTGTTCAACCGAGATCATATTTAGAGTAGATAAAGAAAATGTAAATTAAGGAGTGTGAAATGTTTAGCGAAGTAGCATTTCAGAAAAAATTATAATTTGTTTAATGTTGTTCAATTAATTATTTGTGATTTCTTATCAACAATTCTCCACAATATGTATGTTAAAGTTGAAGCCAAAGTAAAAGCTACTGCAATAAGAATCTCAATTTTCCAGTTTCGGCCCAATAAACCTAAACCAATGAATAATAAAGATATCAACAAAAGTATAAAAGTGACCTGTCGATGTTTCAATCCGGTTTTCAGCAATAAATGATGAATATGATTTTTATCGGGTTCAAAGGGCGAAACATTTTTCTTTAACCTTGTTAACATAACTCTTAGTGTATCAAAAAGAGGTACCGAAAGCACACAAATAGCCACAGCAGGAGCAGCACTCATTGTAAGATAAGTTGGAATATTATAAGCTATCGGAAAAGCATTCAATTTGCAAAATTCAAAAATATAAAGTGTTATCATGTAACCGAGTAATAGTGATCCGGAGTCACCCATAAAAATCTTACTTTTCTTTCCAAAAACATTATACAGAAAGAATACTGCTAATGATCCGACCATAGCGTAAGCAGAAATAGCCAGATTTGGATTGTTGGTTAGGGTAAAATATACTGCAAAAAATAAACTATAAAGTATACCTAGACCTGAAGCAAGGCCATCAACCCCATCTATCAAATTTAAGGCGTTAATAATTACAATAAAAACAAAAAAAGAAAGAAGATAACTTGTTGGAAGAGATAGATTTAGAATGCCTAAAAAACCATGAAGATTTGTAATTCTGATATCGGAAAGTACTATCAGGAAGAATGCTGAGGTAACTTCTCCAACAATTTTCCACGATGCTTTAATATCTATCAAATCGTCAACAAAACCTACAATAAGGATGATAAATACCCCGATGATACTGAATTGGAGTTGGCTAACTACACCATACGAAAAAAGAAAAACTGTAAGTAAAAATGAGATAAAAATATTAATACCGCCAATATTTGGAATTGCACCTTCGTGAGAGGTGCGTTTATTTGGTTTTACTACAAAGTTCCGCTTTATAGCTATGGTCAAAACCAATGGCATAAAACACAAACCAATCAAAAATGAAACAAAAATTGTTAAATATGGAGTTTGGTGTATTATTTGGTCAACATATTCTAAGACTAAATCTTTAAAGTCTAAAATCAAATTCACTGTAAATTATCTTTTTTTTAATTAATAAATAATTGAGTTGTTATGATTGCATATCTAACCTCTCATACTGAGAATTATTACTTTTGAATTCGGGTACAATTTTTTTCATCTGCGATACTGTCAAAAAACTTTTGCATGAATGGCTGTATTTTATCAGTTCGTCAATTTGATTCGAAACAAGATCAAAATCATACTCCTGAACTTTAGCAATCATAATTTTAGAATTATGTGTCTCAATGGTTTTTTCTTTATGATTCAAGAGTTCTTCGTACAATTTCTCGCCTGGTCTTAAACCTGTAAATTCAATTTTAATATCTACATCTGGTACTAATCCTGCTAATTTTATCATTTTACGTGCTAAAGTAACAATTTTGACCGGCTTTCCCATATCAAATATAAAAATTTCGCCCCCATCGCCCATAACACATGCTTCCAATACCAACATACATGCTTCAGGTATTGTCATGAAATAGCGAATAATTTCAGGGTGAGTAACCGTAATTGGACCCCCTTTTTCAATCTGACTTTTAAATAGTGGAATTACCGAACCATTCGATCCCAACACATTACCAAACCGTGTAGTTATAAATTTTGTTTCAGAATTTCCTTCACTAAGTATTTTTTTGAATAATGACTGCACATAAATTTCAGCTATCCGTTTCGATGCTCCCATTATGTTAGTTGGGTTTACAGCTTTGTCAGTCGAAATCATTACAAAACGAAGCACTTTGTATTTTACAGCCAGATCAGCCAAAATTTTTGTGCCTTCAACATTGGTTCTGATACTTTCAACTGGATTATCTTCCATTAATGGTACATGTTTGTAGGCTGCAGCATGAAATATGAAATCAGGATTATAAAGATCCATTAAATATTCCATTCTTTGTTTATTGCGTACATCCCCAATAAAAATGCTGAAGTTCTGATCAGGATATTTTTCCTCGATAGATAATTTTAATATATGTAAAGGTGTTTCAGCCTGATCCAATAATATAATTAATTTTGGATTATATTTAATTAACTGATTGGCAATTTCGCTGCCAATGGAACCTGCAGCTCCTGTTATAAGTATTACTTTAGAATCTATCTCTGAGGAAATTTTATCCGTTAATATCTCGATCGATGGTCGCTCAAGCAGGTCTTCTATTTGTACCGATTTTATCTGTTTCAACGTAGGCATATCATTGTTTTTCCAGATACTCATGGGTGGTAAAGTGAGAATAGAAATATTGTTATTCAAGAATATGTCCAAATCGGTTTCCGGATTTATCTGACTCATTTTTTGGGGAGTAACAATAACAGCTTTGGTTTTTTTATAAATATGTTTTCTGAAATTTTTTACAGATAAACTGTACACCCTTACTCCCAAAATCATTAACTCTGAAGCATCGGAATCATCATCAATAAAACCAATCAGTTTGTATTTTATTTCTTCCTGCTGCGATTGTAACATTTTAGCAATTCCAAATGCAGCTTGCTTTGTGCCATAAATCATGACCGGTATGATATGACCCTGGTTTTGAGTTACAAAATCAAAAAATGTTTTTACCCCAAGTCTGACTATAAATAATGGTACAAATGCCAGAAATCCATAAATAATTAGCCCTGTGTTATAAAACTGACAATGTATTGGATTGTTACAAAATATCAGATTTATAATCATTAAGATAAAAGCATTTGCAAAAACCGCCAAAACTAATTTTACGGCATCTACGTAACCCGAATACCTTAGAACACCCGAATAAGTATGGAAAAACCAGAATAAAACCATCTGTAAGCATATTACTGTTACCATTCGTTCGGTAAAAGAAAATACTTGTGTGAATTGTTGATTTTTAAAAACTTCAATTGATATTCTGTTGGCTATATAATAAGCAATAACACAAACTGAAATATCAATGAATAAAACAACCCAACGTGGTAAATATTTAAAAGAAACTAAATGGGAAAATATATCTGAATTTCTCAAAAAGCCTGTTTTTCCTTTCATGTAAAACCTGTATTTATAGCTTATTTTTTGGACTACAAAGGTAAATTTAAAAAATGAATATATTACTCCAAATTTGTTAATAATTCTTTTTTGCGTGCTTAAATCTTATATTTTTTGATCAAAGATAAATTTCGCACATTTAATAATCATCTGAATAATTGATTATTAGATTTAATTTGATTGTGTTTTTAAGTTATGTATTTTGTTTTGCTCTTTATTCGACTTCCATTGATATTAATGATTACATTTTGAAAATATATTTCATATCTTTGCAAAAAAAATAAACTATTATGTCAGTTCATAACGAAAACGTAAGAATAGTTACAACACAAAGAGTGTTGGAGATGAAGCAGAGAGGTGAAAGAATAAGCATGTTAACTGCTTACGATTATACTATGGGTAGAATTGTCGATCATGCAGGGGTAGATATTATTTTGGTTGGGGATTCTGCTTCGAACGTTATGTGTGGTAACGAAACTACTTTACCTATCACACTTGATCAGATGATTTTTCTGGCAAAATCTGTTGTACGTGGAGTTAAACGTGCATTAGTTGTTGTCGATATGCCTTTTGGAACCTACCAGGGAAATTCACGCGAAGCAATTGTTTCGGCAATTCGTATTATGAAAGAAACTCATTGCGATTGTTTAAAACTCGAAGGCGGAGAAGAAATACTGGAATCGGTTAAAAGAATATTAAGTGCCGGAATTCCCGTGATGGGTCATCTTGGGTTAATGCCACAATCTATCAATAAATACGGTTCATATACAGTGCGTGCAAAAGAAGAAGCGGAGGCCGAAAAACTGATCAAAGATGCACATATATTAGAGGATGCAGGATGTTTTGCAATAGTGCTGGAGAAAATACCTGCCGAATTGGGTGCAAGGGTAGCCAAGGAACTCAGTATACCAATTATTGGAATAGGTGCAGGTGGTGGTGTAGATGGTCAGGTGTTAGTAATACACGATATGGTGGGTTTAAATAATGAATTCTCGCCCAGATTTTTAAGAAAATATGCTAATGTGCAAGATGTAATGAATAACGCAATTAAAAACTATGTAACTGATGTTAAATCAGGTGATTTTCCAAACGAAAAGGAACAATATTAAAATTATTTTCTCTCAATATAATTAACAGTTAACAGCACACTCAAGCTTGTTAGCTGTTTTTTTTATCAGCGAAAAATAAGTTTTACATTTTTTACTTTATTTTTTATTTTTATTAAATAATTACTATCTTTGTACCTTAACTTTTTAATTTACTAATTTTTGAATTTGAATTTACCAAAAAGTATTTAAAACTTTGGTGAGTTTAAAAACTATCAGATTGTAAAATTCTCTTTTTTAGTCTAAAAATGAGATTTATAGTTTAGAGTTAATATTTTTTTTCGTAATTTTTCATAGAAATTTACTGTCCCAATACACGACAATTTAATATAATAAATTATTTACTGCATCTTTTTTACAATTCAATTTCGCTAATAGAAGTAGTTTTTTTATTATAAATAATTAATAGTAGTCGATTTATTGTTTTACAAATTTTTAAAAAATATCATTATGAAAAAATTTAACATTTTTAGTTCAATTATGCTGGTAAGTTTGATGTTTTTTTCAACAGTAAAAACTTATGCTTTCAATTATTACATTTCCTTCACAGGTTCAGGTGCAAGCACTGCTATGGATAGTGTAATAGTACAGAATCTAAGCAAAGGTACTCAAGTAAAAGTGCCGGCCGGTTTCCCATTGCGTTTGTATGATACGGAAACGGCAGTAAATCAAATTAATGAAATTGTAGATTATGCTACTGTTTATCCTAATCCTTTGATTGACAATGCCACTTTTTCATTCCTGGCAAAAAATGACGGGAATACTCAAATCTCAGTTTTTGGTCTTGATGGAAAAAAAATTACCGGCATAAACATGGATCTTTTGCAGGGAGAAAATTCGTTTCACCTTATCTTGCCAAAAGGTGTTTATTTAGTTCAGGCCAAAGGAAATGATTTTTCGTATACAACCAAGGCAATAAGTTTGTCATTGACTAATCGTCTTCCAATCATTAGTTTCAGTGGTAAAAGCAATGAAAATAAACCTCAGAAAGCTGTAGCACCTGATGTGAAACTTCAATACAGTATAGGTGACCAGATTTTATACAAAGGGTATTCGGGAAATTTTTGCACTATTGTTACCGACAAACCCTCCGAAACAAAGACAACTAACTTTCAATTTGTAGATTGTACGGACGCGGATGGAAACCACTATGCAGTTGTAAAAATTGGTGAGCAAACCTGGATGGCTGAAAATCTGAGAACAACAAAGTATCGAAATGGTCAAGATATTAACTCATCTGCAATTTTTT
>JFJP01037319.1_pt1 | contig 32252 bp, 36 predicted proteins | sample 431651 | NCBI WGS metagenome assembly JFJP01 (sample SAMN02602958, study PRJNA72255) | Microbial mat metagenome, whole genome shotgun sequencing project. | biome: fresh water; feature: sink hole; material: water; isolation source: purple microbial (photo- and chemosynthetic) mats found in... | reverse complement strand
TGTCTCATTTTGCGTGGAGTTCAAATCTCCGATGCTCCTTTTTATCAGAAACATTTTCATTTACGAATTCTTATTAAAGGGGTTCGACCGGGCCCTCTCCCGCCACTTTCAAACCTACATAGATATCTGGCCTTAATCGAGTTTTTCAAAACTTCTTAATACATTTTAGTAAGTTTGGGATCTGAGAGGTTCAGCAGAAGTAAATAGTTTGATGTGGCATCATAAAAAAGAGCACCCCAAAGGTACTCGATAATAATGTATACAAAATTTGCATTTTTGTTCAGCCAGCTAGGATTTTGAAAGCTATTGGCATTTGAAAACAAGTCGATCTCAACGAACTAATTTAAAGATAAAAAATGTATTCATCAAACATTAGGTTCTCTTAAAAATGTGCCCTTAAATCCTTAAGCTCAATGCGGTACTAAACTCGCAATGATTTCAAGAATCCACAATCCCTAAAGTGAAAAAAACAATAATTGTGTCATTTCTCTCAATTTATGATGCCACAAAGCTTCTACCATTCGGTAAATATTTTTTCGGTACAACACTTACCTGAACCCCGTTCGCAATTGCCAACTCCACTAGATCATCCAAAAGGTCATCGTCATTTGCATTAAGTTGAAACTTATTTACTTTCACATTCCCAGCTTTTGGGTCAATCTCACCAAAGAACATGCAATCCAATGAAACACAAAGTTGTTTAATTTCTTTTTTAAGAATCTTAGCTGCTAAAGAACTTACAGAAACGTGTTCTTTAGATGCAACTCCACCGCTAAGAGCTCTCATAACTGAATCTGCATGTCTTTCATTCACTATCTGCGCCAAACGAAATCTCATGATCGAAAAGGCGTTCTGGGGCAAAGCTAATCGAAATGAGTCATCATAGAAGGCAACGGGTAGTTGAACCTTTCTCCAAAAAGACTCTGATTGAAGTTCATTAAACGATGCTCCAGTAACTCCTAATATTTTTGTAGTATTTTGGATTGACCCACAAACTTCTTGCTGGAGAAATTCCAAAAAACTTCTAAGTGACTGCCTATCTAGTCTAGATGGCCAGTCATTTTTTGGCAAAATCTTAGAAGGTAGATAACTATCAACCAATGTTTCTTCCACTGCGTTGACTCTATATAGGCACGCTCCTCTTTCATTAAAATGCAACAAAAGGGCGTCAACGTATTCATTCGATGCAGTCACAATTGGTTTTATATGGAAGCTATTCGCGACAACAACTCTCGGCTCCATCCTCGTAGGAAGAGGAATCATGTTAGTGATCCCATTGTGATGAAAAATTGCGAGAGTGACAGTACCCTGCTTTATCCATCGATCCCAGTCTGGAGTCATGATCTCTAACTTAGAATGTCCACCCTTAACCATGAGCCCATCTGCTGCCTTAATCAAGGTAGAAAAAGTTTTGCTTGGTACATAATCATTCCATTTGAGAGGAACGTAAAGCGACACTGCTGGACGCGAATGAGTCTTGATATTTCTTAATTTTTCTAAATGATCGTGATAAATATTACTCATAAAGTTCTCCTTCAATAATTTGTGGTTTACGTTTTTTCTTGAAGAGACGGTCACTTTCTCGACTTAAAAGTTCGTTGAGTCCATCTGCAAGATCAGCCGTTGCAAGATAAAGGTTTTGTGAAGATTTTTTTATCCTTAAATCCTTAAAGTTTTTACCAGTAACCATCGAACTAACTGTGAAGAGGTCAGGACCTGCCTGTTTTGGTGAATTTTCCATCTCCAAAGTGAGAGTCACCTTATGCTCAGCAAGGGAAGGAAACTTCTCGACAATAGGCTCAATCCTATCCTTCACAATTTCTCTTGCAAGCTGAGATGGTTCCAAGTTTTTAAACACGATTTTCAACATAATGCCCTCCGTGTTCTACAATATTGCAGAAGCTATGTTCAAATTGTATTAGATTTTTCAATTTCAAAAAAATGGATAAAGACTATCTTTAGATTCGTTTTATTCGATACAACCAATTTTAAGGGATGGAGCTTTTCATCAGTTCAGCTGCAACAGGATTAGCGATTTTTCTTTTCGCTGGAATCATTGCCATGCGATTTGAAGCCATAAGTTTTTTTCAAGGCCGTACCTTGAGTCTTAGCAATTGTCATATAATAATAAAGATGATGATCATTTATCCATTAATTATTGATTATTGATTATTGATTATTGATTATCGCTCCATGAATCCTGATCTCAACGATTTTTCATCCATTTGTTTTCCATATTGGTAACCTGGAGATGAGATCTCTCCCAAACGCCTACCTTCAAAGGACGAGCAGGACATTAGAAATGTAGCAAAAACCAGAACCAGTAAATTAGACATAAATCCTCCATGTAGATTTATGGTCTTGCTCTTTACATTCAAATCGGGTCGAAACCGTGATGACGACTTGAAAACTCTAATTGAGTGAGCTACTCCCCATGTGTATAAGGTATCATTAAACGCCTATTCATAAAGACGATAAATAGCATACAGTGCATCGCTTTAAGCAATTGTCATTGAATTAATAACCCCTTATCTTGGAGGTAACAGATTCGTTACCTTGTATGAGGTATTGGTAAAAAAAGGTACATGCTTGTCTACAATCCTTTCTTTTTATCAATTTTATCAATACCAGCATAACTGATGAAATTTCGAGCATAGAGAAATATGAAGAAGACACAAAGAAACATTTTACCCTTGAGACCCCGTGGCACCAAGCAAGACTCTATTTATTGTGTCTTTAAAAAGATTCACTGATGGTCTTTGTACCAGGACTCAGGGCCAGAAACCGAAAAAAATGATGAATATTGCGACGTAAGACTTTATTGTCGGGTTCATTGTTATGATCTAGCAAGTCCTGCAAGCGAAACAGAGTTTTATCATTACAAAAATTGATCAATTTAATGACTGATGGGTGGTAGATTAGATTAATGCTATCACCGAAAAAATAACATTTTACGACTGTCTCATCCTCGACGGTATAAAAGACTTTAAACAAAGCGGGTCTCAAGACCTTAAGGCTTTCGAGGCTTTCAAGCGGCACATTTCCACGCACAAGACGATATAGTGTTAGGGCCTGGGGCTCAATCCCAAAAGAACTTAAATGCTTACCTAGAATGAGACTTCTTGTTTTTACAAAATCTGCTTTCATTTGACTGACACTAGAAACGAGAAGAGTAAACTGATCTTCGGCAAATACTTCTCTGGATTCTGGATCTAAAAAAGCATCCACGTCAAAAAAAGGATAGTGATCAATTTGCGAAAGACCAGACAGGAGGGAGTCAATCACTTGCTTTTTATCAGACTTGTACATAGCAATGTTCAAGGTTAAATTGACTTCATTTGATTTATTAATCGCCACATGCCATTTGTGCGTGGGCCAGTAAATCAAATCTCCTTTGGTTAAATTCAACACTAGTGCATCTTTTTCGATTCGTTTGAACAAGGCGTCCTGCTGCTCCTCAGGGAAGAAAAATGAGCCACTACTTTTTGCGCTCCCGACATTTGTTCCCTTTGAAAGTTTATTGGCCTCTTCTTCCAAAACATCAAACTCCCAAAAGTGCATTTGCTTATTCGAGTAGACGAACGTCAGGTTGGCCCCGTCTCGATGAATTCCACCAAATGAGCGCGAATAGTCACCAAAGAAAATATCTAAATCAAGATTGCTGCCGGGGACTTTAAACGATGAGCCCAGTTTTTGCTCAATGAATAATCCTATGTCAAAGATGGAGTGCTCAAAGAAAGCAAAAAGACATTTGGCATAAATTCCAATTTTCTCTACATTTAGTATCTGTTTAAGTAGCGAGCAAAGCTCTTGGGGAGATTGCGCCTGGAGAATATCAGCAGAGCGACTTAGCAATAGCCCCTTATTCCGAAAGTGGGTCAGGTCGATATTCTTGTCGCTGGTTAATTTCAAAAAATTAGCCTGAAGATAGCTCTCAGAGGTAATGGCAAGTTTCAAGGCCAGGAAAACTTTCGCTTCCGTAAAAACCGGATTTTCTTCCTGTTGGGTGATGAGAATGTCTTTTTCCCAACTGCCTTTAAAATCATTCAATTTGAAACCTTCTATAACTTAATTTTATAACCCTATTCTAAGAGAATTCTATGATTGTAGACAATCTTATAATAGGATACTGGATTATGTTCGAGACTATCCCTACTTTTGAAACCCCTCGTCTTATTTTGCGTGGAGTTCAACTCTCAGATGCCACTTCTTACCAAAAACACTTTGCTCATTATGAAGTAATCAAGTTCCTGTCTGCCCGTGTGCCCTGGCCTTATCCAGAAGATGGGGCCGAGTTTTTTATAAAAAACGTTGTACTTCCACATCAGGGTAAAACTCGCTGGAATTGGGGCATTTTTCTTAAATCGAATCCGACCGAATTAATTGGTGCAGTGGAACTCTTCCATCCTGGGATCCCCGAAAATCGAGGCTTCTGGCTGAGTCAGCAGCATTGGGGAAAGGGCATCATGACTGAAGCCGTGAATCCTATTATGGATTTTGCTTTTCATACTCTTGATCTAAAATCTTTAATCTTCGCCAATGCTCTGGAAAATACCCGCTCACATCGAGTGAAAGAAAAAACTGGTGCAAAATTAATTGATATTCGACCTGCGAAATATGCGGATCCTAATTTAACTCATGCACAGTACTGGGAACTCACTAAAGAAAATTGGAAAAAATTCTCTAAGAAGAGAAAAAGAAAACCTCAGGACCCCTGTCAGAGCTGCTTTCTGCATAAAGACCGCTGTATTTGCGCCCACACTCCAAAGCTAACTCTGGCCACGAAAATTTCATTAATTATTCATGCCAAGGAACTCAAGCGAACAACAAATACTGGTAGACTCGCATTAAATGCACTTACCAACAGCGAGATGCGTATCCGCGGGGAAGACCACACGGCCCTTGATCTCAGCGATTTACTCTCCCCTGCTTATAGAACTTTTTTATTTTATCCAGCAGACAATGCCATTGAACTTAATGAACAAGTTGTTTCGGAGAGCTCCCTTCCTATTCAACTTATCGTTCCTGATGGAAACTGGCGCCAGGCCAGTAAGGTGCATTACCGCCATCACGAGCTAAAAGACATTCCTCGAGTCAAGATTAGCACTCCTAATACTGCTGACCTCCATATGCGCGTGGAAACCACTGAAGCCGGTATGGCGACACTCGAAGCCATTGCACACGCACTAGGAATCATTGAGGGTGAAGCAGTAAGAAGTGAATTAATGGCATTTTATCAATTAAAACTGGAAGCAACATTGAAAGGAAGAGGTCAGCTTGATTGAAGAGACAGTTGATTAATGACTTCTTTCACTCCCTCAACTCGCCAGACATCCTCAGCAATTAATTTCCTAGTGACCTCATCTTTGACTTGTCCCTTTACGATCACAAATCCATTTCGAACGATTATTTCAATCTGATTAAAATCTTCTGCAAAATGAGTAAAGAGTCTATTTTCGATGTGCTCAAATATTTTCCCATCTACAGAAGGATTAGGACTATCGGCGAATCGCGCATAGTCGATTCCAAACTCTGGACCAAAATCTTTCCGATCGTGTTCGTTACTGGCCCTTACCCACCACATAACAACCTGAACATTTCAGGGGGAGTCGTTTTGGGATAAATTTTCTTCTTTTCTTCGTCAAGATCAATCCCAGCATCATCAGCAACCTCTAAGGGAGCTGCCTCCACATCAGTCTCATGGGGCTTAATGTTTTGCCCCTCGTTGGGATTGGGAGTTGAGTCTGGTAAAATTCGTGGTTCAGTGTATTGCATAAAAATCCCCTTGAAGTTTCTTACCTCAATGTTGGCATCCGACTTATGCTTAAGCCCCTCAATTTCCGCTAAATTTCAGACTATTTTTCTGAGAAAAAACTTCAACTTTTCTAAGTTATCATCAAAATCTTTGGCATTTAAACCTGACTTTCTCAGGAGGGTCGAAGCATCTAGTTTCTCTTCTTTTATAACCAAAAAGGTTTTTTTCATTTTCTCAGAGTGCTCTTCGATCTGCTCCATGACCACATTAATAAGTCCCAAACTATGCAGTCGATCAAATTCTTTATAAACATCTAAGATCAGAAAATCGATGGGATCCACTGGCTTAGTTGTTTTTACTTCCAGTGGTTTAACTTCGTCTTGAGGAATCAGAGAGAAAATATTTTTATATTTCTTAAGTCCCTCAATGTAATCTTTTTTAAACTCCAATTCATTCACTCCCCCCCTGTCGATTAATACCTCATCAAAGTTTCTCAATAACTCAATCAAATAGGTGATCTGGAAAGGGTTAATATGAAAATCTGGAAGATTCTCAAGACAAATGGAGCTATGGCATTCTTCAAAAAAGGAGCGCTGTTTGATAGCTTCACTTTCTTTGGCATAAAAATCTTCAAACTTAAGTTCGCTAATAATTGGTTGAACAAAAACAGCGGATATGGCATCAAGTTTAGCCTCAAAAGGCATGATCTCGCTTTCAGAAAAAGTATCACTTATAAGCTCTTCAAAGTCTTTCTGGTGTTCCCCCACAATCCGCTCAAGCTCGGCTATAGGGATTAGGAAGTAGAAATAATGGGCATTGGACATAACGGCATCCTAGCATCCTAGCAATATTTAGTTTAATTATTTTTTCTATTTTGCCGATAAATAGTGATATGAAACTTGTTGTAATCCTGTGCCTCTTTTCGCTGAGCCTTTTTGCTCAAGAAGAAGAATCTGAAGCCCTCAGGGCCATGCGCCTTTCATGCCAGAAGCAAAAAGTTGCTCTCGGGTGTTTTAATTACGCAAATATGCTGGCCCGGCTTGAAAAGAATGAGGAGGCCGATAAAGCTTTTGAACTGGGATGCAAACTTGGAAATTCCTCAAGTTGTAAAAAAGAAAAGTGGGAGCTACCCGCTCCAGTAACTGCCAATGTCCCTGAAGGAATTTCCGTCGAAACTAAGGAGGCAGTCTCTTCAACTCAAGAGAACGCTCTCCCTTCTCCTTCAGAAGAGCCTATCACTCCTCCTTCAGAAGAGCCTATCACTCCTCCTTCTGATGAGCCTATCGCTCCGCCTTCAGAAGAGCCTATAGCTCCTCCTTCTGAAGAGCCTATCGCTCCTCCTTCTGAAGAGCCTATCGCTCCTCCTTCAGAAGAGTCTATGACACCACCAGAAGAGTCTATGACGCCTCCAGAAGCAGAGCCTTCAGCTCCAGAGTCCACAGACATGAATCTAGACACCGGTGACACCATAAACCAATAGTTTTTTTCACTACAGTGACAAGACCTTCGTTGCCTATTTCTCCTAAGCCCTCAATATTTCCCCCTTTCATTTAGGGAAAAGTTCACAGCTACCAAGCACTTATTGGGGGGGGCACTAGAAAAATCAACCTATCTGGTGGGCGTTAACGGGGATGAAGATAACAGATTCAAACCATAAGGAAGGCAGGCGTTGCTGCCTTCCCTGTAGTATGGTTTTTTAAGCAGCTTTTTTGTTCTGATCTCTGAATGCATTAATATCAACAACGTTTGAAGGCTGGCCTTGACCTTTCGACGCCATCAACTTCGCGTGATTTTGTGCTTTCAATTCTTTTTTCGTTAGCTTCTTTTTCTGTCCATGTGACTCGTGTTTGTTACCCATAAACGTACCTCCAAATTAAGAGCTCCAACAAAGATGCTCATAAGTTTTATCGGTCAAACGGAAATAATTCTTGAGCGCTTTAATCGGACTACAACCATTAAAGTCCATTATTCCGACCACTTACCATTATAACAAAGCCTCTTTGAGGCTTCAAGTGAGGTCCCGGCCAGTTTCGGAATTACGACCCCTTAGACTAATGGGCCCAAAAAGCTGTGACATTTTTTCATTCAGGTGGAAAGAGTGTGACAAGAATGGTTTAAAGGCCCAGTTTATTTTTATTCGCATAAAAGGAAATTTTCATGAAAAGTTTTGTGATCGCCATTGCCCTCGGAATGGCTTCTTCTGCCTTCGCTCAAGAAGTAGTTTTAACAAACTACCCAAACTGGAAGATGACTGACATTTCCAAAAAAGGTTACAAGAAGGAAGTTCTGTTTTCAAAAATGAACCGAGATCTTATTAAAGTTGGGGCCTCAATCTGTTCGAACAGAGCACTGGTTTGGGCTTATGATTTCAAGAGAAATCAGGATATCGACGCTGGTAAACTTTTTCTTTTTTATACTAAAAAGACTGGTGAAGTCGGACTCAAGACTTGGTGGTATCACGTAACTCCAGTGATAAATGAAAATGGTACAATCTACGCTATGGATGCAGGGTTTCCTGGAAGCATCGTTAAACCTATTACTCCAAATGAATGGTTGAAAAAATTTGCAGGTAGCACAAACTGTAAAGAAATCAAAGCAAACGAGACTGACTTAATTGAAAGAATGTTTGATGGATATGTCTATCCATCAACAACTTCTTACGGAACATATGACTGCTATTATACTATTACTCCCGGCGGATACTGGACTCCAGGTTCAGTTGCAAAGGGCCTTCTTGGTGTGGATGAAGATGGCAAACCAGTTCACTATGTGAGAGATGAAGTAGATAACGATGAGGTTTATGAAGCCTGTGTTGAAGCTATTACATCATCTGTCGGCCGCGTCCTTGGCGGTGGTAAAAAACGTTGTAAAGACTATCTCGGACTCTAATTTATTTTCATTTCAACCGCTTTGGAATTTATGTCTCATAAGTTCCAGAGCGGTTTCAATCTACTTAAAACTCACCTGATTATAAATGCACGCACGCCATTCCGCCCAAGAAGGGATAGATGACTGTTGCTGAGTATAGTTTCGATTATACCCTGGAAGGGCCAAATGAATTTCAGGCACTTCCTTCATCACAATAATCATTCGCATCGAAGCTCCTGAAAATTGCTCGTAACTTTTACTGTCAGGATCCCATTTTGATGTTCCCGGATCAACACTGTGATTATCACCAATACCTGGAATCTCTGGTGAGAATTTCCAATCAGCATTTTTTGAAAGATGAGCAAAAGTTAAGCGGTGAAAATCTCCCCAGCCTCTTCCCGCAACTTGCTTTTTAGCAACATTATAAAAAGATGAAACTTCACTTTTTTGTTTTTCATTCAACTTATCAAGCATGTTGAATAATGCGTATTCGTTCACCTGCCAGCCTTCCATCAACAAATCCATCAAGCGGCGATAGACTGACGGGGCCTGAGAGTTTTCCTGCGCATTAAAATCCCAGCCTTTAAACTCTGGAATGTCCATTACACGAAGAAGCTTCTGGACAAAAAATCGCGCGTCAACGACTTGGCGGTCACATTGGATTTTTTTGAAACTCTGAACATCATGCTGACCGTCCTTAAGGAGTTCATCAATTCTAAAACCTCTGAATGAATAACTGTATCCCCTTCCCCCATAGAATTTTGAGTTCACAGGCCAGTGGCGGTTGTTAGCAGTATAGACGTAATCACGTTTAGGTTTCAGGACATGTGGGCGCTCCATTGGGTCCAATAAGTCTCTTTTCGCAAATTCATTAAACTTCTCATATGAAACACCGTACGAATCTTTCTGTGTATCCTTGTAAGCTTCCCCAACCACACGGTAACCAATGTCCCCCTTGGTATCAGCGAAAACAAAATTCCATGCAGGAAGCCCCACCTGCTTTAATTTTTCGTCCATATCCGTCACGGTAGTGGTATTCAGCAAATTAAACATAGGAAGAAGGTCTGCAGACTTAAGTCCGAAGCCGGTCCATCTGAGAACCATTTTGTCTTGATTACCCAGTTCTAGTGGAAGGATGAGATCTCCATTTTTGGTTTTCTCAAAGCTTTTAAAAAAGAAAGGCAGTTGTAAAAAGCCCAATTTTACTTTTACAGTTGGTCTGAAAGAAACAAGAAAGTCTTCAGGATAGTCCTTGATAAAAACAGCATCAGCCGTATTAATGTAGGCATTGGTTAGGCCCCAAGCCACTTTTCCGTTTGTACCACTCACGATAACCGGAACTCCTGGGACAGATCCACCAATGACATTCAGTTCAGGAGTTTGAAGATTAATCCAATACCAAAACAGAGGTGTTTTTAAATCAAGATGGGGATCGTTAGCAAGCATGGCATAGCCTGTTTTGGATTTTGTTTTTCCAACAACCCAATTGTTTGACCCTGACTCTTTACCGAATACATCGGGAAAGTTCTCCCACAGCTTCGATTTAGATGGAGGAGTATAGGTTGTTTTATGAGCGACTTTGCTGGACTCATACTCTCCGTCTCTCAGAATAGTATTTGACCATGGGACATTATCCTCGTTAAAAAGATCTTCTGTATTCTCTTTCCATTTTTCTTTAAATTTTTCTTCTTCATAGTCACGAAAAAAAGTTTTACGTGTTTGATCAAATGACTGAAGAACCAAAACGAGAATTGAATGCTCTGGCTCCCAGCTTTCTGGCTCATATCCCAGATCTTTAAATTCCTGGGAGTTTTTCCCCTCCTGAAATCCGAGGTTGGCCCCTTGTGCGTAGGCTTTTAGCCATTCTTTGTATTGATCAGGCATACCAGAATAGAGCCGCGATGCCAGTGTAGGCAGATCGAGAAGTTTCATCATCAGGTCTGACTTTAAAGATGAGTATCCATAGACCTCAGCATTTCTTCCCTGTGCAACCCTTCTGAAGTAATCCATCATCCAAGCTCTGTCTTTGCCATGGTGATAACCAAAACAATAATAATAATCATGAAGTGAATTCACCTTCTGACGGGTTACTCCAACTTGATCATAGGTTGCTTCACATTTAATGTCAGAGGTTGCGAAAGTTGAAAAACTAGCAAGTAATAGAAAAAAATAAATCATTTAGAATCCAGGCGAGAGTTAAGTTGTTCTTTAAGGGATTGTTTAAGATCAGCGGACATTTCTTGATTATGTGTATCCAGATGATAAATAATTTTAGATGTTTCATCTTCAGTCAGGGAGACATAACGTTGTCGACCTTCCCAAGCGTGGCCCCACTGCTTCGTTTTAAAGCGAATGGGCGAAGATCCGCCGATCGAAACAGCTGTATAGATGAGAACGGCTTGAGTTCTTGCACCTGTTTTTTCAACACATGTTTTAAGTCTTAAATCAGAGGTCTTTCGGTCATCCAGAGAACCTCCGGCCCAAAAATAAAGATCATGCTCTTCACAGCAATGTTTCCACAGATTCGGTTGTTCGCGAGTCCCCTCAACATAAGCTGTGCAGTAATCAGTCACAAAGGGCTTAAGATTTGTTTGAGATCTGGCCCAGCTTTGAAAAGAAGACAGCAACAAGATCACGGGGAGTATTTTCATGTGAATATTATCCCCAAATTTTCTCTTTAAGCCACCCATCATGAGTGGCAGAATAAGGATGTGATAAAATTTATCTTTTTGTTATTTCTTTATAGTTGTAGTCAGGTATCGGTTCGTCAGGAGCCTCTATCAGATTTCGTCACGGTAGATACGGCGCTGGACCACTTAAGGGCCTCTTACATGAAAGGCTGCGTTGACGCCGCCAAGGAACTAAAGCGCTCAGGGACCTTTGTCAATTGTCGCGACAAGGCACAACTTCATTATGATGAAGTTAAAACATTAATGATTCAGAAAAATTAAAAGAGGTTTAAAATGCGTACATTTGATCAGTGGATGGCAGAATATGGGGTAAGCCATAAAAATACCACCAACCAACTCATTCACAAAATTTGTGTGCCACTTATCATGCTCTCGGTAATCGGCATTTTATGGACTATACCTACTCCGACTTTTTTTGAAAGTATCCCCTATTTAAATTGGGCAACTCTATTCGTGGTCTGCTGTCTGGTTTTTTACCTGACACTGAACTTTATGATGTTTCTCGGAATGTTTATATTAACCCTTATCATGTGCTGGATATGCCACCAGCTGGCAAACGCTGGAATTCTTCTTCCTACTTCCATGTTTATTTTTATATTGTCTTGGATCGCCCAATTCTATGGCCATAAAGTTGAAGGAAAAAAACCTTCCTTCTTTCAAGATTTGGCATTTCTACTCATTGGCCCTTTATGGGTTCTGCGTTTCTTCTACGCCAAAGTCGGTATAAAAATTTAAGAATAGAGATTAGTCATGTCTGCGGGTTTTACCCATTGATCAAATTCTTCTGCCGTTACATAACCCGACTCAATGGCGGCTTGTCTTAAGGATTTATTTTCAGCAAGTGCTTTCTTGGCTATTTCAGCTGCCTTGTCATATCCAATATGAGGATTCAGTGCTGTTACGAGCATCAATGAATTATTTAAGAGTTGATCAATTCTGGCACGATTAGGCTCAATGCCTCTGACACAAAAATCATCAAATGAATGGCAGCCCTCAGTCAGTAGTCTCACGCTTTGAAGAAAATTATGAATAATAAGTGGTTTATAGACATTTAGCTCAAAATTTCCAGAGGCCCCACCAATCGATATGGTGACATCATTTCCCATCACCTGAGCACAGATCATAGTTAGTGCTTCACACTGTGTTGGATTAACTTTCCCTGGCATAATGGATGAGCCTGGTTCATTTTCCGGAAGGATTAATTCCCCAAGACCACTTCTAGGCCCCGAAGCAAGCCACCTTATATCGTTGGCTATTTTAAATAAACTAGCGGCTAATCCCTTAATGGCCCCATGGGCCTGCACAAGGGCATCATGAGTCGCCAGAGCTTCAAACTTATTGGGAGCCGATTCAAAATGCAGACCTGTATATTCCGAAATTTTTTGTGCCATTTTTGAAGCAAACTCGTGGGGAGCATTAATCCCCGTTCCTACGGCGGTTCCACCGAGGGCCAGTTCACGCAAATGGGGAAGAGACTTTTTAAGATGAGTACAGGCATTTTTTAACTGCTGAACGTAACCCGAAAATTCCTGTCCCAGTGTCAGTGGGGTTGCGTCCATTAAATGGGTCCGGCCGACTTTTATAATTTCTATAAAATCTTGCGACTTTTTCTCGAACGTCTCCTGCAATTTTTCAACAGCAGGAATCAGGTCAATAATAAGACCCTGAACTGCCGATATACTCATGGCAGTTGGAAAGACATCATTTGAACTCTGGGATTTGTTGACGTCGTCATTAGGGTGAACTTTGCGATTTGCCCCTCTTTCGCCTTCCATGATCTCACTGGCGATGTTAGCAAGGACTTCATTCACATTCATGTTGGTCTGAGTGCCACTGCCAGTCTGCCAAACAGATAAAGGAAATTCTCCTCCATGGTCACCCCTGAGAACTTCATCGGCCGCGCCTTTAATTGCCAGGGATTTATCAAGGGGAAGTAACTTCAATTCATAATTAATTTGAGCTGCAGCTTTTTTAATTAAGGCAATCGCCTTAATTAAATGGATGTCCATTTTCTCAACGGAGATAGAGAAATGCTCTATTGATCTTTGAGTCTGCGCCCCCCATAACCGATCTTGAGGCACTTCGATTTCACCGAAAGTATCTGATTCAGACCGGGTATGAGTTGGGCCCATGCTACTTGAGGATCATCTTGCAATTTTCTTTTACACCATTGATGGCGGCACTTAACTTAGGTGGATTACCATCAACCATGCTTGGCTGGATGAATGTGAAGCGTTTGGCAGTTTCGTTTAACGTTTTATCACTGGTATTTGAATAAACAACGGCTTTTCCATTTTGTTCAGTAAAAGAACTTCCATCGGCCGCAAATAGTTTTGTTTTGGTGTCGCCCTCGGCGATATACACGAATCCCTCACCTTCTTTGGCCAGCACTTGTCGCTTTTCTTTGCAGGCAGAGGTTGTTTCGGCAATGATCTTCCACTCTGGAGTAGACCATGCCATAAAACTGAAAGACATTAGACAAAGGAAGAAAGCAGACTTCATCTTTAACTCCTCATTTAGACAATTTACCCATATTGGATAAGTTGCCGCCGAAGATACCTGAGAAATGACTTTTCAGTCTTTGATCAGTGAGTCGCTAAGACCTTAATTTAATCTTCATATAAATCTGATGATTACTTCAATTCACTTAAAGCGTTCTTGATACGGGTCACCGCTTCACGAATAATATCTTCTGACGTGGCATAAGATAAACGAATGTAATTGGGCGCTCCAAATGCGCCACCCGGAGTCATGGCCACATGACCCACATTAAGAAGATACATACAAAGATCTTTGGCATCTTTGATCGTAGTGTCGCCATATTTCTTTCCAAAATAATAGGACACTTCTGGAAATAGATAAAAGGCTCCGCCAGGATTATTGACTTTGATGTGTGGAACTTCTTTCATCAAAGAAATCAAAAGATTTCTTCGTTTCAAAAAGGCATCTTGCATAGGTTTCACAACCGAGGGATCGGCACTGACTGCTGTGATGGCCGCTCGTTGAGTGATGGAGTTTGCCCCAGAAGTAAATTGTCCCTGAATCTTCACGCAGGCAGAAGCTATCGCCTGAGGAGCACCGATATAACCCAAGCGCCAGCCCGTCATGGCATATCCCTTGGAGAGACCATTCACAGTGATTGTTCTGTCAGTAAGTTCGGGAATAGAGCCAATGGAAAACATTTTCCCTTCAAAAGTTATGTATTCATAAATTTCATCAGCACAAATCAGCACGTGGGGATATTTTTTAAAGACTTCACCAAGAGCACGCAGTTCAGCTTCAGAATACATCGTCCCAGTCGGGTTACAAGGATTTGAGAACAAAAACAATTTTGTTTTGGGAGTGATGGCTTTTTCTAACTGTGCGGGAGTGATTTTAAAATCACTCTTATAATCAGTTTCAAGAGTGATTACCTTCCCCTCATTGAGCATGATCATCTCAGAGTAACTTACCCAATATGGTGCTGGCAGAATCACTTCGTCACCAGGATTTACCACCGCCATTACAATATTAATGATGGACTGCTTGGCACCGGTCGAAACAACAATTTGAGATGGCTTATAATTGAGATTGTTATCGCGCTTGAACTTATTGGCGATCGCTTCCTGCAATTCTTTATAACCCGGAACTGGTGTGTAATAGGAAAAGTTTTTATCAATCGCATCTTTGGCGGCATTTTTTACAAAATCAGGTGTCGCAAAATCCGGCTCCCCTAGACTCATGTTGATAACGTTTACGCCTTTCTCTTTTAATTCATTTCCCAAACGGGCCATGGCAAGAGTTTCAGATTCAGCTAATTTTTCTACACGATTTGATAAATAGTTCATTTAAATTCCTAGGGAGGTTTGACCTCCCTAGTTTAACAAGATTCCAAGAAAAAGTGGAAATGAAGTTACTTGAAAGTTACTTGAAGTGGGCAGTGATCAGAAACAGCTTCGTAACTTACGCCTAACTCTGCGGGAGTTGCGTCTTTGCAGTCCAGCTTGGCACAATGCGAACCAACGAAGGCATCCTTCACAGTTGCCTTAAGACCGTCATTCAAAACGATATGATCAAGAATTGACGACTGATGGCGCCCCGTCCCCAATGTGCCTTCCCAGTAAGAGGTACACCCGAGATTTTCTGACATGGTTGAAAGAGATGAAGAAGTTAAAAACTTTTCGAATTTATCAAAATCTTCATTTTTAAGATTGTAGCCGGTGGTATTAAAGTCACCCATCAAAACTAATTTTTCTAACTTATATTGCTTGGCAAGTTTGGTCAGTAATTCATACTGAGTCCAGCGCTGCTGCATGGCCCGCTCTTCCCCACCGGCCTTGAGGTGAATGGCGCCGAATAAGTATTTTTCTTTGGTTGTATTGTGTTGAAGGGTCACCAAAAGAACTGGTCTTAGACTCCCACATTTTAAAGCGCTTCCCGAGAAAGTCAGATCTTCAAGTTGGCCCACAAGCGAAAAAACCTTCGTATCAAAGACAATCGCAAGTTTTTGTTTTCCACCACCGCCGCATTTTGAATTCGCGATTTGGTAGCCTGGTAAATTTTGTTTAACCACAGATTGAAAAGCTTCAAGATTTACAACCTCAATAAAGGTCATCACATCACTTTTGAATTCTTTGATGGTCTTTCCTAATTCGGTCAAATTAGTTTGACCCGCAATACGGTCATGATCAAAATTTCGAATATTGTAAGAGGAGACACTCCAACCACCCCATGCTTGGGAAACGAGGAGCAAACTTAAAAGAGCAAAAATCTTCATAATCACATCCATGTAATAAGATCTGGGTAAATTGAAGTATTTCCGACTTTTATTGGCAATGATTTAATTCATAAACATTCTGTCTTAACATTAACCTGACAAAATCACTTTAAGCGAGGCTTCGGCGTATTTTTTCTATATTTAAAAGCGCTTGGGCCGGAGTCACCTTGGCACTATCAAACATTTTCATCCTGAGCCAAGGCGGATCAGTAAACTGTGGATCGCTTTCGTAACGAGGGAAAAAATGCCAATGCAAGTGATCAACAACATTACCTAGGCTGCACATATTCATTTTTTTGGGACCAAAGGCATTTTCAATTGCCTTTGAAGAAATCATCATTTCTTCAAAGAATTCCACCTGGAGACTCTTAGGCAAATCTGTCATTTCTCGAAAATGTTCTTTTAAAACAAGCACAGAATAACCTTCGAAAAATTGATGCTCTCCCAGCATAAGGTAACTATTTTTAAATTCGTGAACAAGGTAGGGATATTTTCCACTTTGGGTTAGCTTAACTCTCTCACATAATGGGCAGTTCATATTTTTCCTTAAGTAAGATTCTTGGTATGGATCCATCCAGTAAGACTTCTTCTTTCGTGAGTACAAGTCTTAACTTCATGGGGAAAATCCTCACTAATAAAAACAATGACAGATCCTGGCTCAGGTAAAATTGTTTTAAGGATTTCGTTTTGTTTATTATACAGAACCAATTCCCCACCATACTCTGGTTTCCACTCTTCATGCAGATAAAAAATGATGGAGACTGACCGAGAGGAATCATTTTCAAAACGATCCAGGTGCTTTTTATAAAAACTGCCTGAAGGATACTTTGCCAAATGACATTCGAAGTCTTTCAGACCCAAATAAAACTGCTGGTTGAATTCGAGCTTGATATCCTCAAAGAATTTCATTTCAATGCTTAATTCTTCCGGAGGATCCTTGGGGTCAAGCCACTTGATCCAGTCCCCTCTGATCTCTTCCACTCTCTGCTTTTGCTCATTTCTACCAACTCTGGCCGGTCCAAAATCTGTTTCAAAAAGACTAGAGAGAGACTCTAAATGCTGTCTATCCAGTACCTTCGCCTGATAACTCCATCCTTGGGCCTGAATATCTTGAGCAATCCTGTCAATCATTTGTAAAATCCGGGTAAGTACGTTATTCCTATTATATAATGAAAAGAATCAATTTTTAGGAGTTTTATGAAACTGATGACCGCATTAATGGCCCTTATGTTTGTGAGTACCTCTTTTGCAGGCTGGAGATCAGAAACAAAGAACACACTTAAAGAGTATAAGTATGCTTGTAAAAGCACTGAAGTCATCGTCGATTCCATTGTTGCCAACCAATATATCAAAGGGCACATCAGCGGTTTACCCACTGAGGCTTACGATAAATTCAAAGTTGTTTTTTATGTCAAAACTAACATCTGGTATGTTCACCCTTACACTTACTACCAAGGTCAGGAAGAGGGATATAGCTACTCTAACTTAAATGCCAACGGTGAGTTCCAGGTTAAAACGATTAAACGGGCGGTGCCTTCTAAGGAGCTGGCCGCAGTTCTGGTTCCAAAGTCTTTCAAGATTGCCGACCGTAAATGGTGGCTCAATCCTTTATTAGGATTTTTGGGAGGCGTTCTGAAGTATGACTGCTCAAATGTTTTAGTTCCTGGTAACGGTGATTTTTAATCACTTTGCCTTAAGCAGAAGACGCATCTGAGACTTTAATACCACTCCCAGCATAAGTGCTACTACCGCTAATGATATAGCGAGCCCGATCCAAAAACCTTGAGCTTCTAGATCAGTATGGAAGCCAAGGTAATACCCAAGTGGTATTCCAATAATCCAATACCCAATAAAAATAGCGATAGAAGAAGGGCGAGTCACACTCAAACCTCTTAGGATTCCCGATAACGTCACCTGAGCTCCGTCAAAAAGCTGGAAGCAAGCAACCCAGAATAATATTTTTTTCCCCCACTCAATGACCTCGGTGTCGGCGGTATAAAAAGAGAGAATGGCGTGAGGGAAGAGATAAAATCCTAGACCCATCAGAATGGCGAAAAAGACCGCTAACAATAAACTCATTTGAGAATAAATATGAATCCGTGAGAAATGTTTTTCACCATAGGCATGTCCCACCTTAACGGCGACAGCTGAGGAAATTGAAAGTGGGATCATGAAAGCAAGAGAGCCAATATTAAGCGCTAGATTATTGGCAGCAATCTGATCTTCGGCGAAGCGGCCTACAAAAAGAGTCACAATACAAAAAGCCATGATTTCAAAAAACAAAGAAGCAGAGATAGGGGCACCTACTCGCCAAAATTTGCCCATCAAGGTCCAGTCGATTTTCTTAGTCGTTTTCCAAAATTTGAAAGACATAAAAAATAAAACTCCCGACATGACCATTCGGCAAATTAAACTCGCCCAGGCAAGACCGGCCTCTTTCAATGAAGGAAATCCCCATGCCCCAAAGACTAGTGCATAGTTAAGTCCAAGATTAAAAACGGCTGCAGCAATGGCGGTGATATTGGCAGCAAAGGTTTTTTCCTGAGACTGGTAAAACTCCTTGATCCCCTGATATAAGCACAACCCAAAAGAAGAAAAACTCGTGATCAAAATATAGGTCATGATGATTCGATTAAGTTCGGGACCATAATCGATTAAGGGCACTAGGAAATAAGTTAATAGGGACAAAAGACCAGATCCTATTGCCACCAATATGCTGTAGCAAATGATGGTCCAGTAAGCACTACTAACGTCCTCACCTTTGCCTCTCATCTGAGCGAGAATTGGGCCAATAGAGAACTGCAATCCTAATAGCGAAATCTGAATGGGATTAAGAATGGCAATCGCCAGACCAATGGCTGCTAGACATTCACGCGAATATCTTCCCGCAATGATCATGTCACCTGTACCAATCAACATCAGACCGATCTGGCCAAAAATAATAGGTCCGGCAAATATCAGCAGTTGTTTTAAGGCATCAGAACGCTTCAATGTTTCCATTATTCAATACTCGATTTTTCCTTGATGAATTGATCAAATTCTTCTTGATAAGTAAGTAGACTCAGATCCTTAATTCTATCGACATAGAGTGTTCCAAACAGATGATCTAACTCATGCTGAATCACAGTCGCCAAAAATCCCTTGGCCTCTAAGTGTTGTTTTTCACCCTTGGCGTCTAGATAGCTTACACGAATATGTTGCGGGCGCTCCACAAAACCACGAAGACCTGGAACTGAAAGACATCCCTCCCAATAACCCGCTGCCTCAGGATTTAGAACCTCTATCTTAGGATTAATAAACACAGTGAGAGGAAGGTTCACTTCCTGCCCATAACGATTAAAATCTTCTAGTTCAATCAAACAAACCTGTAGCGATTCACCAATCTGTGGCGCTGCGATCCCAATCCCACCATAGTGTTTCATGGAATCATGCATATCCAAGAGTAGTCGACTAAAAGACTCGGTCTTAATCTCGTTGGACTTTACTTCTGCGGCCACAATTCTAAGAATGGGATTTCCCATACGGCAAATGGGACGAATCATAAACCTCTCCTGCTTTTTGTACTCATTTTTTTCTTCATAATGACCGATAAGTTTAATCGTAATAAGGAAATCAAATAATGAAACTTTTTTGTGCCCTAGTTATTAATCTTCTCATATCTACCACTGCCTTTGCACTAGTCGTAGAACAAAATACCGTGCAATTTGTTGCCGACACTGAAGCCCTACTCAAAGGGGAAGTCCATTATGCATTAGATGTGGTTTCTCCCGGAGTATTTTTTAAAAAATATCACGACCTATACGATTTAGACACCTTGTCTTCTCTGAACGAGCCCAATGTTAAAATGGTCATCTCAAAATCTGCTTACATCGTTCAAAAACCCGCTGGTTTTTTTGATCATATTAATACAAGTGATGAGAAATTTCTTAATCATGTGTTGGGTGAACAGAAAATCACTAAGTTTTCGGAGAATAGCTTCAAAGTTATCGTTCCAGGCGAGTCCGGCTATTTTTATAAAATGCAAACCCATTTTGATTCTGACGATATCAGCACACTCCCCAACTCTAAGGTCATCAGGGCCGTGACTCAGGCGAAAAAACTGGATGTTATCTCGCAAAGCGCTTCCTCTACAACTTACAGGGAGCTTACGACCTTCTCCAAATATTTTGCTTCAGGTGTTCAGGTAAGTTCATACATCCCTATTAAAGAAAATCGAACACTTGTCCTCAATTACTCACTATTCGCCGTAAAAAAATACTATGCTTTGGAAAGTGTGCTTAAAAGAAGCATGAAAATTGAAATCCAGGCCCAGAAAGATCTGATCAACAGCTTTAAATAATTTCCTGTCTAAAAGTTTTACACCCCTGGAAACTCTTTCAAATTTTTCCCGATCTTTTGTGGGCCAGTAGATAATTGCCTTCATGAAAATACTCATTCTATTACTGGCATTCAGTCTAACTCTCACAGCGAATGCCCAAATTTTCAAAAAACGTCAGAGCTACACTACCCTGGAAGCGATTTTTGATCGTATTTTCCACAATGATCTTCCCTACCAGGGCCTGATCCTGGACTTAAATGATTCCAAAAATCTCTCTATTTTAGAATTTGCAGCTCACACCAAGGATCTGCGTTTCCCCAACGTCGAAAGCAATTTTAGTTTCACCAACAGTAAGCCTGAATTTGAAAAACTTTTCAAGGCCGATATGGGTCTTTGTCGTGGCATGTCCTCTTTGAGAAGAAAGTTTCGCCTACTGGCCATTTTTGATGCTGAAAATAAATCTGCTCAGGTGATTCCAGACAGAGTCTCAGACCCAAAAGGCTTCCAAAAATTCTACAAGAAATTAGTCCGAGCTATTCGTGACCGCAAAGTCACAATCATTCCAGGCTACGCAAACCTGATGGAATTCAGCTCTGATCCAGATTTAATCGACATGATCAAACTCCAGGTCCTTGGTGAATGGAAAAAGAAAAATTTTGCCAAGGGAACAGGTCTTGGTGCAGTACTTAGAGGGTCTTATACGCATTCTACTTATGCAGAACTTTTAGAAATGAGAAACAGAGTTGAAGCTTTTCAAAACCTCAATCTCAATACGACGGTCTGGTTGGCGCAAAAACTTTCAGGGTGGATTCACGCCCTCGAGGCGGTTGAAGTGAGTGCTGTGGCAGAGGATGGAAGCTTCAAATTCAAATTTTGGAATGATAAATTTATCCAGACTGATAAGGCATACTCTACTATGACCGTAACTGCTGACGCCAAAATGATTTACGACGATGGAATCAAGGTCAGAGAGCTTCATTCAGGAGGCATTGCAAAAGAAAATGACGGAGAAATGCTCGATATCAGCGAAAAACTTCAGGCTTATCAAGAGAACCTAGAGCAAAATCAGGACGTTGAGTCTGACGACGAAGAAGAGTTGTAGGGCAAAGATTTCTTCTGGTTCCCATCCCATCGTTTTTTTTATACCGTTTAGTTGGTATGAAAAAGCTCATCTCAATATTATTGATCGCATTATCCTTTACGGCCCTGGCCTGTGAAGACGTTAACTTTTACGAAAGTCACCGTTTGATCAATGAGCTGCCCATCCAAAATCAAGGCGCCTTAAATACTTGTTATGCTCAGACGCTTTCCAATGTTTATAACCTTGAGTTTGCCCGAGATAACGATGATGTCATCAATCCATTTTGGGTTGCCTTCATCCACAAAGTCCGCGGCCTTCACTGGCAACCACGCAAACTAGATTACTCACTTCTCTCTTTAGCATGGGCCGATTTAAAGAAGCATGGTTACTGCGAAATCTCCTACATCCGCAGCGAATTTTCTCTTCTTAAAAAAGGTGTCGCTTATTCTGATGACCAGCTTTTCTTTTTGTTTACCCAATTCTTCAAGGCCAAAACTCTAGTACCTGCTCAAACTAATCTTGGGTTTTATATTGCAATTAACCGCCTGATGAAAACACTTCCGAAGAGAAGTGAAGGCAAATTTGAAATTCCCTGGAAACGGGAAGATCTTATTTCCATCCTGAATCCTCTTCGCCAGGAAACTCATCACAAAAATCTTTTTGGCTGGTTAGAGAACAAAGTTTTTAAATCATGTCGGGAAAGTGCCGTATTTAAACCAACTGAGACTCTTATATCAACCGGAAGAAATATCGAACACAATGATACTTTGGCACTTGTCACTGAGTCGCTGCTTTCACAAAAGCGATCTGTTTCCATTGGATTTTGTGGGCGCATTTTAAAAGAGCCAGCACGTGATATAAGGGCCACACCACGTTTACTTAAAGCAGTTAACACCAACTGTGGAGCTCATTACATTACTTTAGTGGGAAGCCGTAAATCGGCCAACTCGTGCCAGTACCTTATCAGAAATAGTTACGGTAAGACCTTCTGGGCCCACAATGATTACACCTGCTACTGCAAAGACAAAGCGACTGGTAAAAACCGTGATTGCGCCAAATCAGAAAGTTCAAACCCGCAACTAGAAGTTCTTGGGTGCTGGATTGATAAAGAAAAGCTTCTCACCAACACTTTTGATATCTCCTATTTCAAAAAATAACTGCCTACATTTTAGACACCTGTTTATAACCCCCCACTCTTTCGCCTCGTAAGTACCTGAATACATGACCAAGTTTTTGGCATCTGGCTTGTATAACCTAATGCAACAAGGGATGCGGATAGGACTTCTAAATCCTTATAAAAAACAGGGGAACATTATGAAAATTACATCACTCTTTGCTTTCTTAGGTCTTTTGGCGATGGTTCACACATACAACTCTTATGCTGCTTCCGGAGCTATCGAGTGCAAAACTGCATTCGGTGAAAAAAGCTTCGTTATCGAAGATGGAAGAATCTCATTCAGTAAAGAAGACGAAGCCGGTGTTAGCCGCTCGATCTCTTCAGTCTCTGCCGATTCAGTTCGCACTCATACTAAACACTTAGGCTTTACTAAAACTCTTTATATTGACGGAAATAAGCACCGTATCAACGTCCAAAACAAAAATGAGTTTTCAGACGTTAATGACTACCTCTCAATCACTTCTCCTAAAGGGCACGAGATGACATACCCCCTCACTTGCCTCTCGGTCTAATAGTAGATACCCCCTGTTAAAAAAAGGGACTATGGCCGGATGCCGGATGTCCCTTTTTTAATTACATTTCATCCTTCAATTGCTAATTTTTTAGCATGTCAAAAATCAGGTTCCTTTCATTCCTATTTTGCCTTATCACTTCAGCAGCTTTTGCTCGCCCAAGTTCATACACAGAGTTATTGGATTATGTTCAGGAAGCTCCGGATCAGGGCGACACCAATACCTGTTTATTTGTGGCCTCAACGGGTGCCATGGAACTGATAGCGAACAAAGAAAATGGCATTAAAGATCCCAAGCCATTTGGAAAATATGACCTTTCAGAATCTTTTGTTATCAATGCTCCCAATACAGTTTCCAAATCTTTTTTTGAAACACCGGTTCTAAGATTTAACGGTGGGTACGGGATAAATATAAAAGACTGGCCTTATGAAGCCTGGAAGGGTTCAGTCGCCAATAGCACAGTGTGGTACAGACATCCCCAATATTCAAGCCTTCCCAAAGTTGTCCTGCCAGAAATTGAAACCATTAAGCTTTTCCAGTATGGCAACAAGTGGTCTACTTACGTTTTGAATGACGACCACGTGGAATTAATTAAAGAATCTCTCTGGAAATACAAGAGCCCGGTAATCATCAATTACAATGATGAAGACTACTGGCATGTGATCTTGATCGTGGGCTACGACGATAATATTCCAGGTGAATGTTATGATACTGACCCTAAAGAGTGCGAAGGTGATATTGGTTCTTTCTATGTTCGTGATTCATTCGGAGTCAAATTAGAAGTTCGGGACTATGACTGGTTCAGAGTCAAGGCCAATGCAGCAGCAGTTGTTAAAGCAAAAAAATAATTTTAATTCGAAAATACATCATCCAAAGAGCAAATCATGGAATACAACTTTTCAGAAATCGAACCTAAATGGCAAAAATATTGGGATGCAAATAAAACATTTAAAACCGTTTTAGATACAACTAAACCTAAGTATTACGTTCTCGATATGTTCCCTTACCCATCTGGAGCAGGTCTTCACGTGGGTCACCCTGAAGGCTACACCGCCACTGACATCATGGCGCGCTTCAAACGTATGAAGGGATTCAATGTTCTCCACCCAATGGGTTGGGATTCATTTGGTCTGCCGGCCGAAAACCATGCCATGAAAACTGGTGTGCATCCAAACATCACCACTCAAGAAAATATCGCCACTTTTAAACGTCAGCTCCAGATGCTGGGCTTCTCGTATGACTGGGACCGTGAAATTGCGACTTCCAACATTGATTACTACAAGTGGACTCAGTGGATTTTTGTTCAGCTTTTTAATAAGGGACTCGCTTACGAGTCTCACATGATGGTGAACTGGTGCCCGAATTTAAAAACCGTTTTAGCGAACGAAGAAGTGATTGGTGGAAAATCTGAAGTGGGTGGACACCCGGTCATCAGAAAACCCATGAAGCAGTGGATGCTCAGAATCACTGAGTACGCGGAACGCTTGTTAGAGGATCTAGATCTTCTTGATTGGCCAGATTCGGTTAAAGAGATGCAAAAAGTCTGGATTGGTAAATCAGAAGGCGCCATTATCAAGTTCAAAGTAGAGAATTCTTCTGAAGAGATTGAAGTCTTTACTTCGCGCCCTGATACGCTTTTCGGTGCGACTTATATGGTTCTTGCTCCCGAGCATAACCTCGTTGATGTCATTGCGGCCGATGCCCACAAAAACGAAATCAAAACTTACCGTGATACGGCCGCTCTAAAATCTGACCTTGAAAGAACTGAGTTAAACAAAGACAAAACTGGAACTTTCGTAGGTGCTTATGCCATTAACCCGGCCAATGGAAATAAAATCCCTGTTTATATAGCTGATTACGTACTTCATACTTACGGCACTGGTGCCATTATGTCAGTGCCTGCCCACGATGATAGAGATCATGAATTTGCCAAAAAATATAATCTTCCAATCATTGAAGTATTAAAAGGTGGAAACGTTGATGAGGCGGCTTTTACTGAAGATGGTGAGCATGTTAATTCAGATTTTTTAAATGGTTTGAATAAAGTAGATGCCATCAAAAAAATGATCGCATGGCTTGAAGAAAAAAATCTCGGAACAAAAAAGATTAATTACAAACTTCGTGACTGGCTTTTCTCTCGCCAGCGCTACTGGGGAGAACCGTTCCCTATTCTTAAATTTGAAGATGGAACAGTAAGATGCCTCGACGTTGATGAGCTTCCAGTGGCCCTTCCTGCTGTAGAAAAATACGAGCCAGCTGGAACTGGTGAATCACCACTCGCTACGATTGATGAATGGGTTAATGTCATTGATCCCAAGACTGGAAAAAAAGCGAAACGCGAAACAAATACCATGCCTCAGTGGGCGGGCTCTTGTTGGTACTACCTTCGTTTTTGTGATCCAGAAAATAAAACAGAACCTTGGAATTCAAAAATTGAAAACTACTGGATGCCGGTAGATCTCTATGTCGGTGGAGCTGAACATGCTGTTCTTCACCTTCTCTACTCTCGTTTCTGGCATAAAGTGCTTTATGACCTGGGACTCGTTTCAACTAAGGAGCCGTTCCATAAGCTGGTAAACCAGGGAATGATTCTCGGAGAAGACGGCGAGAAGATGAGTAAGTCTCGCGGAAACGTGATTAATCCGGATGCGGTAGTAAAAGAGTACGGAGCCGACGCCCTTCGTTTATACGAAATGTTTATGGGTCCTCTGGATAAGACTAAACCTTGGTCAATGAATGGTGTGAAAGGTGTTTATAACTTCCTCACTCGTGCCAACCGCTTCTTCCTTGATAAAAACAATTACACTGACTCTGAGGTAGAGCCGACAGGGAATATTAAAGAGCTACATAAACTCATTAAAAAAGTGACTGAAGATATTCATGAACTTCACTTTAATACGGCCATCTCTCAAATGATGATCTTTTTGAATCATCTTTATAAGAGCGGGAAAGTATCAAGTGCCAGTGCCAAGAAATTCGCCCTGATCCTCAGCCCATTTGCTCCCCATTTGGCAGAAGAGATTTGGCAACATTTGGGTCACACCAAGTCCCTGGCCTACGAAGCCTGGCCTGAATTTGACCCTCTTTTGGCCAAGGACGAGCTCATTACAGTGGCCGTCCAAATTAACGGTAAAACTCGTGCGACCTTTGAGGTTGATCCAGACATCTCTAAAGACCATTTAATGGCGATTATTAAAGGTGATGAGAAAGTGGCGAAATACCTTCAAGGAACGATTGTTAAAGAAATATATGTGCCTGGGAAAATTTGTAATTTTGTAGTGAAAGAATAATTACTTTTTACAGAACTTAGAAATCTCAGCTTCAACTAAATCTTTATCAATATAATGATAACTCACTCGATGAGGCTTAGTTGAACCATAAGTTAGAGTTGGACCAAGGCTGAAGCTCCCCGAATTTATGGGCCGCGCTTTGCCTTTAATGTATTCAACTTCTTTTTCAGTAATTTTATAAGAATCCTCAACTCCATCACGAATAATTTCTGGAAAATAACTAGTTAAGAAATTTCTTGTCCTCACTGAATAAGATTTCCCTTCTACTTCGAAGTCCTCCCAGTTAACTCTAAAATGTGTCTCATTGTGACAGATCAAAACCTGCTTCCCGGATCGAAGAAAATCATTGGCAGTAGCGGCTTGAGCAAAAAGAATGAATGTCGAAAACGTGAGAACTTTAAGCATGATATAGATTAATACCTTTCTAACAAACTCCAAAATTCAATAAGTTAAGGGGGGCACGCTGGCGAGGAAAGTAGGCAAAATGCCTGCAACGGAGGGGAAAGATTAAGACTTATATCAGTCAAAGCGTACCCTACATCGAACAAAACATAATCAGCAGCGACCTGTGCGGGAGTTAGGGCAGTTACCTCAGATTGATCCAAAGACCCCGATTCCAAAATTGCTAAGCTTGCTGTGCAAGCTCCTAGGCATCCATTTCCAGGTAGTGTAATTCCCAGTCCCCCAGCGACTGTTGAAATATGCTGATCACTCTCTACGCAAAATGAAAACGAGGGAGATCCGGCGAAAGGATAGTCGACAATAGTTACTTCGTTACCATAACCATTACACCCACTTCCTCCCGTGACGTTTATTTCAATCAGAACTGATTTATCCTCGGAAGTTTCAAAATCCAAAATCGTAATGATAAAAGTTCCGCTCAATGTCTTTAACGGCACACCGTAAATGTCACAGGTTGGAGTAATAACAAAACCTGCATCGATTAAAGTTTGCGGAATGGAGCAGGTAAAATCATTACCATTGGTTTCGAATGAGTCTGGTGAAAAAACAGAATACTCACCGAGGCTGACGGTGTGGGTGCTGGTATAAGTGATATCGACCGCCTGCTTTGATTCGGTAACCGTACAGTTGGCCTCAGCGCAGCCTTCCTCAAACTTTTCTTGGCACCCTATAAGCGCCAAAAGGGAGAATAAAATCAAATACATGCGCATTTATCCCCTCCCTTAAGTTTGAGGCATTACTACCTATTACTCTAGTCGGGTATTTAGGGACAAAACTTTAGGATTAAGGCTTGGCAGGCTTAAGTGTAACCGTAACTTCGCAAGCATCACGCTTACAAATAAAAGCATATCGAAAGAGGTCTCTCAGCGCACCATCACTGGCCTGTCCATAGACTCTTTCTGTTGAGTAGAATTTTTTGACTTCATCCCCGTAAGACATCGCTTCACGAAGTGAGTTTACCAATCCCGAGTCTGAGATTGTGAGGGTTAACTCATCACCGGAAAGTGTATTAGATGAAAGATCAAATTCACAGGTCTCGAAGCTAGGAATTTTGGCTTGTCCGAAATAATCCGCGTAGCACTTGATACGAAAATTAGCTTTTTTGTTTTTGGGAAATTCATGGTGCTGACGAACGAATCCTTCGTGAACTTCAGTGCGATTTAAAGACGATGGAATGTTTCTTAATAGGTTCTCAAGCTTTGACTGGTCAAAAATATCCACAGGGATTTTTGCAGCGAAAGCAAATGAGGGAACAAATAGAAGAGCTAAAATCAATCTCATGGAAAAACATTAACAAAATGATTTAGCACTGTCATGCCTAGACCCGAGAGAACCGGAATGGTGAGATTATCATCAACATTGAAAGCCGATACAAGTTCAGATAAGGCACCAATCATCCCGGCAACCACAGCGAAGATCAAAATATGATTTCCAAGCGTCACGTGATTCATAGTGTAAAACAAGGTAATGAGGTAGCAGGTAAAAAAACCGGCAACAGCGCCTTGGAGCGACTTATTAGGCATGATTTTGTCCTTTCCATAAAGCACACCAAAAAAAGACGACAAAGGATCTGAGAAAACCAGAAACATTACCGACAGGACAGCGATGTCACGGTTGTAGAAGAATAAAGAGAGAGATACACCCAGAGCATAGAAAGGAAGACCACTCATCCCTTCTTTCTCTGAACGACGCATTAAAGGCCCAGCGAATTTAATCACTAGGTGATTGAGCGCGAGGTAACGTGAACGAGTAATATCCAGAACAAAACCGGCCAGGGCAATGGCGAGAACGATAAATGCCCAGAACTGTTGATCTTGCGGTGATCTCGTGAAGAGAAAAAGACCGATTGAACCGGTTGATATGTGCCAAATTTTGCGGAGAAGATGAAGATCAGAACGCTTGTGAAGGACTTTATCTAAAGAAGAATCGTAATTTTGAGTTTGAGACACTGACATCCCTGCTCCTTAAGTTTGCCGAGGATTAAATAAAATCCCTCGAGTTCGATAGTTGCTTAGTTCAGACAATGTAATGGATTAGCCCTCAAGCGTCTACCCATGAGGTGGTCATTTACTCATTTTAAGCCTATCTGGCGAAAATCATTAAATAATTAGCCTTCCCAAACCCTGAAATTGCTTCATATAATTTTGTAACGGGAAAAGTTAAATGATGAATGATGATATGGATAAGGAAGCTCTGCTTCCAAATTCGAAAAAAATTTGGGCCATCGGTGGCGGTAAAGGTGGAGTGGGCAAAAGCTTGGTGTCTGCTAACGTTGCCATTTGTCTCGCCTTAATGGGAAACAAAGTTGTGGCAGTAGATCTAGATCTGGGTGGAGCGAATCTTCACACTTGTTTAGGACTACCAATTCCGCCTGTTACTCTGTCTGATTACATTTCAAAAAAAATTACCAATTTTGAAGACCTATTGGTACCTACCCCAATTCAAAATCTTAAGATCATTAGTGGTGCTCAAGACGAAATTGGGATGGCCAATTTAAAGCACATGCATAAAAACCAAATCATCAGAAAGCTTGGCGATTTGGATGCAGACTATATTCTGTTTGATCTTGGTGCCGGTACAGCTTTTAACACAATTGATTTTTTCATTTCTGCCGACAAAGGTATCTTGGTTGTACTTCCAGAGCCTACATCGATTGAAAATACTTATCGTTTTATTAAATCAGTTTTCTACCGCCGCCTGAAGATGGTTGAAGGCATGGCCGAAATAGAGCCAATGATTCTTGAAACGATGAATGCCAAAGTGACTTCAGGAAGTTCCGCTTCACCTGCAGATTTAATGAAGAAAATTGCCGAGATCAACCCAGAGGTTGGCCTTCGAGTTAAAGCAGAGATGGCGCAGTTCAGGCCAAATCTCATCATTAACCAAGTACGCTCACAAGCAGATATCGATATTGGTTACTCAATTCAGAGTATCTGCCGCAGATATTTTGGAATTGAAATGACCTTTCCTGGTTATTTAGATTACGACCAATCAGTCTGGCAAAGTGTGAGAAAAAGAAAACCACTGCTTATTGAATACCCAAACTCTAAATTAGTTAATAATTTTGACCGGATCGTTCACCGGTTAATTGAATACTAGAGGATCCTCAGGCATGGATGCTGAAAAGAAAAATTACTACGACGTACTCGAAATTCCACCGAATGCGGCACCTCAAGAAATTGAAAGTGCTTACGCACGTGCCAGGAATGCATATTCCGGTGATAGCGTTGCTCTTTATTCATTAATGTCTAAAGATGAATGTGATGCCGTTTTAGGACTTATCGAAGAAGCTTATTCAATTATAGGTTTCCCGGAAAAACGTCGTGAATACGACCGCCTCCGTGGATTTAACCAATCTAGCTTTGGTCAAAACTACAGTGCAGAACCTTCTCATGGGAAGAGCGCTTTTGACACTCGCTCGAAAGACGCCGTTCAATATGAAGATTTTGGATCAAATCTGATCGAAGCAAAAGTATCTAAAATTACTGCTCAGAAAAAATTCGGACTTGAGTTCGAAGAAAATGCTGAGTTTGATAAAACGATTGCTGAATGCACTGACTTTACAGGTCCATTCCTTAAAAAAATTCGTGAATATAAGAATGTGTCTATTGAGCGTATGGCGGAAATGACCCGAATTTCCAAAACGCACATCACAGCACTTGAAAATGAAGATTTGCCGAAACTTCCGGCAGATGTTTATGTTCGTGGTTATGTGTATCAATACGCAAAAGTTCTCAAACTAAATCCAGATGCGGTTGCTGCGAGCTTTCTTGCGAATTTCAAGAAACTTAAAAATCAGAAATAATGACTGAAACTCCGTCCGAAAATGCTGATGTTGAAATCACTGTCACATTAGAGGATCGAGAGCAATTCAAGCGTCTCGACGTTTATCTCGCGGCTAAATTGTCCCAGTTCTCCCGCTCAACGATCAAAAGACTTTTTGAAAGTGAAGACATCTCAAGTGAGACTGTCTCTTTAAGTCTTAATAAGATGCCTGCAGCAGGAACAGTTATTGAAATCGAAGTCCCCCCTCCCATTCCTTCTGATTTGGTTGCTGAAAATATTCCTCTGGATATTTTATTTGAAGATGCTCACCTTATAATAATTAACAAACCTGCCGGCCTGGTTGTTCACCCCGCCCCGGGACATTACACCGGCACTCTGGTGAATGCGATTCTTTATCACTGTCCGGACTTAAAGGGCATTGGCGCAGAAAAAAGACCAGGAATTGTTCACCGACTTGATATGGGAACATCTGGTGTAATGGTTGTGGCCAAAGATCAGGCCACGCACGAGGGGCTGGCGTTACTTTTTTCAACTCACGATATAGACCGCAAATATGAAGCTCTCGTTTTGGGTAATCCCAACGGTAGCTCTGGTTTACTAAATTCCACCATCGGGAGACATCCAACCAATCGTCTCAAGATGATGGCCAATGTTCCTGTTGGTAAAAAAGCCATCACTCACTTTAAAGTGATCAAGCGCTATGAATCCTGCACTCATGTTGAACTCAAACTTGAAACAGGTCGCACTCACCAAATCAGAGTGCACATGTCCCAGCTAGTGAAATGTCCGATTATATGCGACACACTTTACGGCTATGGTCCCACTGGAATGAATAAACTTTCTCCAGAAATCCGGACAATTCTCGGCGATTATCCCTATCAGCTACTACATGCCAAAGAACTCGGTTTTGTTCACCCCATCACCAAAGAAAAATTACACTTCAGTGCACCACCTCCAGAAATTTTCCAGGCAGTAATCCGTGCTTTGTAGCGGACAATTTTAAGGCTACAATATTCCCCATGTCATACGTATTCAGTGAGACTCTTAATAAGGGTCGATTCGAAACATGGGCCAACAAACCAGAGATGAATTTTCATCATGTCACTCAAGTTCACGGAGTGGAGATAGTTTCTATTGAAACGCTGCCAGCTGAAGCAGATGGTATGATAGCTTCTTGGGATCAGTTAAATGCACCGATGGTTATTAAAACTGCCGACTGCCTTCCCGTTGTCATTGAAGGGGAAAAGGGAGTCGTTTTTCTTCATGCAGGATGGAGAGGTTTGGCTGATGGTATTATCAATCGACCTGAAATTTCACTTATTCTTCCGCAGAGAGTTTTAATTGGTCCAAGCATTCACGTTTGTTGTTTTGAAGTGACTCCGGACTTCAAAGAAAACTTTCAGGACAGTCCCTTCTTTAAAGAGGTGGACGGAAAACTTTATTTCGATTTACAACAAGAGGCTCGCCGACTTCTGAGGGAAAACTTTCCCCACCTCCTCATTGAGATTGCACCGGTTTGTACGTGTTGTAACAGTCATTTTCATAGTTATCGTAGAG
>JFJP01037318.1_pt1 | contig 32255 bp, 18 predicted proteins | sample 431651 | NCBI WGS metagenome assembly JFJP01 (sample SAMN02602958, study PRJNA72255) | Microbial mat metagenome, whole genome shotgun sequencing project. | biome: fresh water; feature: sink hole; material: water; isolation source: purple microbial (photo- and chemosynthetic) mats found in... | reverse complement strand
GAAGCCGCAAACAGGATAAAAATTGGATCCCACCATTAAAATAGACAATGCCCATAAAATAGTTGATTTGCGAAATTGGGTGATTCACGGCTACGATAAAATTGATGATGTAATTATTTGGGGCGTTGTATTGAAACAGTTACCTCTTCTAAAGATCCAAGTTGACGAATTACTAAACAAAGCCGGCATATAACATCATATAAATTTTATTGGGGCGGAATTGCGGATTTTAAAGTGCTGGCTTCTAATTTAGCTCTTAACGTACCGACAGGAAATCGCTTCGATACCGATAGCTATCTGTACCCCAACAAATTTTATATGTAACGTTAGCAACTAAACAATAGACCAGCATAAAGACGAAAACAGACAAAACTTGCTTTAATAATTGCCTTCATTTTAACTGTTAAAAATATGGCGAAAGAGGGGAACAATGAAAGTCCGGTTTTTTATGGCCAGGGGGGTAAACGAATAGGTGGTATTTGCATGCTCACCAGAGTAACATGTACTCCCCTAAAAGCAAGGGAAGCAGAAATTAACGGGAAGTATTATTTCCCACTTGAGTATCACAATTTAAAGGTGGAGGAACTTTACGAATGCCTGGAATTTGAAGAGAGGAAATTCTATTCACAGTTACCAGTTAAACCAGTATTCCATGTATGTCCTCATTGCGGGGTTAATCAATTTTTGCTGAATCAAGCATGTTGTATTTTTTACCAGCAACATAAGGAATGGTTCGAAACCAAAGATGAAGCTGATAAATATTTACCCCTGGTTCAGTTAAAACACTTGAATCCCTCCTGGCAAGTTCCCTATGAACTCAAATGGGAATCTGTCAAAAACGTAACATTCATCAGAGAACACCTTCCGTATATCGATCTCCCTCTACCTTTTTACAGGAATATAGTAATGGACGATGCTGAAAATATCTATTTAGATAAAGAAACAGCATTGCTAATTGGTATATTGCTTTTACCTCTATCGCAAGTTCCAGGAATGAGTAGACTGGAAGTTCAAAAGCTATTCCGTCCAATTTTAGATTATTTTGCAAAACAGCACCAGTACGAAAAGACTGACGATTTTCTGGTCGATTTTATTCTGGAATATACATGGATACTCGGATTCCCAACCGGTATGAAAATGGTATCGAACGCATCGGACTTCTTTATCTTTGGGGTACTTAGTAAATTGGAGAATCTATTCCGATCGATTAAATTATAGTTTTCAGGTAAGTCCAAAGGTTTATTTCTTTATATTAAATACAAGGTCTTTGTCTCAATTGGATAGGATCGAAAAATTATTCTATATCCTTTTAAGCGTGAAGGATCAAGAAGGTTAATTAAAGCAATTTTTTTCAAAAGAAATGCTAAAATTAATCAGTTTGCTTGTACTATTTATTCATAACTAATTATATTTTTCCACATATAATATTCAGGTTATAAAACACTTATGTCGAATATATCAAAAATATTAGCTATTGATATGTGTGAGTATTTCAGAAGTCACCCACGTATACGATTGTAAACTGGGGAAAACTGGAATTAAATTAGACGGTGAATTAATTGCTAGATAATTATATATGAAAATAATATTTAGTTGTAAATACTATTAATTCTTAAAGTTTTGGTTAAAATTATAAGGGTAGTTTATAAAACAGATCCCTCAATTTATGTTTAAAAACTAGTAGGCTTTTAGCTACAATAGTTTAATCTTATCCAAAATATATTATATTTATATCGTTTAGACAATAGATTTTAACTACTTGGGTTCAAAAGCTAAATACTTCTATCCAATTCAAAACTGATTAGCTTTTTGGTTTGTGATATTTAACTTTTACCTTCTGGTTTGGGAAGTAACAATTATATCCACCAAAAGAGTAAGATAACATCCTGAAGGGTATAGTTAACGTCTTATTGAGAAAATAATATACTGTATTTAACTGACTAGAGACTATACGCAGAATTAATGAAAAACATATTCGATCTACATAAGGATATACTAAGTGACTATAAACTGTATATCGATAGCTTTATCAATATAGCCGGTAAGGACATTCTCACGAAGGTTAATCAGGAATTCAAAACCGAAAAACTATTCCCCCAACCTTTAATCCAGTTCAATCCTTCTTTCAAATCGGGAGGTAAAGTAAACGATCTTGTTGAAAAAGGAATTTTGGTAAATGAGTTCAATGATATTTTTTACGATAACAATGGTGAGTCGTGGTCGATTCACAAACACCAAACCGAAGCGATTACCAAAGGAAATGAAGGCAGGGGGTTTATTGTCACATCCGGAACCGGATCCGGAAAAAGCTTAACCTATATTTCTACCATATTTAATTTTCTCTTCAAACATAGTAGCGAAAAAGGAATTAAGGCAATTATTGTCTATCCTCTTAACGCACTTATTAATTCCCAGGAATCTGCATTAAAGTCATTTAGCGATAACTTCAAGAAGAGAACTGGAAAGGATCTGCCATTTACATTTTCAAAATATACCGGTCAGGAAAAACAGGAAGACAGGGAAAGACTAAAGCATACACCACCTGACATTTTGCTTACTAACTATATGATGCTCGAATTGCTTATGGTTCGAAAGGATGATGTGGATATACGTGAATCGTTCTTAAAAAATCTTCGTTTTTTAGTATTCGACGAATTGCATGTTTATAAGGGTAGACAGGGTGCTGATGTTTCTTTATTGATAAGAAGGATAAAAAGCCTTGCTGAAAATAAAAATATTATTTGTATTGGAACATCAGCTACAATGGCTTCAGGCTCAATCATGGAGCAGAAAAAAGCGGTGGCAACTGTTGCCGGAAGCTTTTTTGATACACAATTTACTTCAGAAGATATAATTGTTGAATCTGTTACCTATTCTACCAAGGACACATCTATTGATGACGATGATCTTAAGGCGTCTTTATCTACAGACTTTTCTAAATTGAATAAGAATGAATTGTTGGATAGCCCTTTGACAATTTGGTTAGAAAGATCGATTGCCTTGGTTCAGGATGGAAATGAACCTGTTCGAAACAAACCAAAGTCGTTAAAAGAAACTGCATGTTTGTTAACAAATGCCACAGGAGCTAACCTTGCCGATTGTGAAAAGAAAATTATTGAAGTACTTGTTCGTGCAGAGGAGTTGAATATTGAGAGTGCAATGGCAAATAAAAAAGATACTGTCTTGCCTTTTAAGATGCATCAGTTTATTTCCCAAACTGGGTATGTTTATGTTACCCTTCAAAAGCCGGGTGAGCGATATGTAACGCTGGAACCTAATCCAACAGCAATATTGCCCGAAACTGGGGAAGAAGTTCCCGTATATCAAACTGTATTTAGCCGTATTAGTGGAATTGAATTTATTTGTGTTCGAAAAAATTATGATCATCCGGGTGGACCTAAACTTGATTTCCGGGATTTTGATGAAAACCTTAACCCAAAAAATGAAGAGGATCTTAAGCTAAATAATGGCATTAAATTTACCAAGTTAAAACGTGCTCCGGAACACTATAAGGATGGTTACCTGGTATTGGATAGCAACAAGCTAATAAACATTTACGACTTCGAAGAAATTTTACCGCCAGCATGGCTGACCAAAACAGGCAAAGTTGATAGTATAAAGGCTTTGCTTTTACCCAGTGAGATATATGTAACCAAAACAGGAGCTTTTTCTGAAAAACCAGGCGAAGGAGAAAAAGCATGGTTTATACCGGCCCCTTTAATTTACGATTTAACCTGTGGTGTTCTTTATCAGGAGGGAAAGCTAAGTGAAAAGAGTAAATTAATATCTCTGGGAAACGAAGGTAGATCAACTTCCACTACTTTAATTACTTTACAAACCTTATTGGCCCTTCATAGGCAAGGGAAGCCCATTAAGGAGCAGAAAATAATGAGTTTCACCGATAACAGACAGGATGCCTCGTTGCAATCGGGACACTTTAACGACTTCATGCAGGTGGTCCAGTTGAGATCGGCCATAGAAAAGGTTTTAAGGAATACCTCTACTCCTCTGGGTATATATGATTTAATCTATAAAGTAGAGGAAGCTTTAAACCTAAAGGAAGAAGATTATGCCACTAACCCAAGTAGTAATCCGATCATTCCAAATGAAAAAAACAAGAAAGCTCTTCGCAACTATATCGCTTATCGAATCATTCTGGACCTAAAGAGAGGATGGCGTTATATCCTGCCTAATCTGGAACAGACTGCCCTTCTTGAAATCGATTTCGAAAACCTGGATACTTATTGCTCCAACGATAAACTTTGGCAGAATATCGAAATACTCGATACTTGGAATAGTCAAAAGCGGAAGGATTTTATACTTCAAATATTAAATTATTTCCGTAATCTGTATGCCATCGACTTTGAAATGCTCCGGTACGAAAATAGGATGCAGGTTCAGGATGAGCTCAATGAGTTTCTGAATAAAGAAAAATTATGGTCTTTAGATAAAGGAGAAAAACTGGATGCTCCGAATTTTTTATCGCTACTTGGCAATGACAAGGGCTCCAGGGAAGTTTTTATTCAAAGTATTGGGCAAGTTAGCCGTTTAGGCCGATTTGTGAAAAGTGAGTTTCGGAAAGCTGGCAAAGGGCAACCCAATGGTGAGGAGTATGCTTCATTTATGAGCAGTATACTGGATTTGCTTAGAGATATGCATTATCTTAAAAAGCAAAACATCAAAGGCGAAAAGGGTGAAAAAACAGCCTATCAACTTATACTGACAACCGTTCAATGGGATGGCGGAGATAAGAAAACTGTTGCACACGATAAGACCAGCTTTATAGCACTCGATGAAAATGTTGAAATAAAGCCTCACCTGTACTTTCAGAAACTATATACCGAAGATTATTCAAAATTAGATAAGGCCTATATCGCTGCCGAACATACAGGTCAGATATCAAATGAACAAAAGGTTGAAAGGGAGGACAAATTCAACCTGGCAAAAGAGCTTAGCGCCCTTTATTGCTCACCAACGATGGAATTAGGGATTGATATTTCTTCCCTGAATATTGTGCATATGCGAAATGTTCCTCCCAGTCCATCCAATTATGCACAACGAAGCGGGCGGGCGGGACGAAGCGGACAATCTGCCCTGGTATTCACCTATGCTTCGAAAGTATCCCCGCATGATAAGCATTATTTTGCAGATCCTGTAAAAATGGTTTCCGGTGTTGTACAAGTTCCTCGCATCGATTTAACCAACGAGGAACTTATAAAGTCGCACATAAATGCTACTGTACTTTCTGTATTAAAAGCTGAGGAGTTTAAACCTTCTTTAATTGACCTTATTGATTCGGACAATAAAACCTACAGACTAAAACCGGAACTTAAAGCAAAATACCAGGATATAATTGATAATAATTTCGATCATATTTATCAATTGATTAAAGGCGTAATCCATGGATTAAAATTACAGGAAACAACCTGGTATTCCGATGAAAAGATCAAATTGGAAATCAAAAATTTTCCTGCCAAGCTTGAAGATGCTTTATTACGTTGGCGTAAAATGTACCTCGATGCTTTGCGTCAGATGAATGAAGCCCATGAGATTAAAACAAGTCCCATCATCAAGGATATTGAAACAAAAAAGAATGCCAACCGGTCGTACTGGCTTGCTGAAAATAGGTTGAAACTATTGTTAAACCGTCCTGATCAAGGGAATGGAAACGGATCATCACTGTCCGAATTTTATACCTTCCGTTATTTAGCAAGTGAGGGATTTTTACCCGGTTATAACTTTACACGAAAACCTATTCGTGTTTTCCTGGGTGGTAAGGATAAAAACGAATCTATATCAAGAGCCAGGTTTACTGCACTAAGGGAATTTGGCCCTAATAACCTGATTTATCATAACGGAGGGAAATATAAAATAACCCGCATCACTCCTAATGATGTGGCATTGGATCTGTCAACCCTCAAAATTTCGAAGGATACGCACTATGCATTTTTGAATGAACAAGGTGTAGGTCGTAACCAGGATCCTATTACGGGTAAAGTTTTCGACGCCAGTAATATGAATATGTATACACACCTTCTGGAACTCGAGGAAGCACAAAGCGAGAATACCGAACGAATCTCATGTATGGAAGAAATCAGATCTTCTGAAGGGTATGAAATAGAACTGTATTTAAATACGCTGGATGCTTTGCAGGATGCCTCTAAGATTAAGTTGACAGTAGATGGTGAGGAGTTGATGAAGCTGTTCTACGCTCCTTCGGCCAATCTAATCATGGTAAATAAGAAATGGAGGAGAGCGAATGAAGAAGGGTATAAAATTGGCACGAAATCGGGCCAGTTTAAAACGGAGAAACAAACCGAAACCTCTACTGAACCAATTGAAACGGTAAAACTTTATACTTACGACACCTCCGATATCCTCTATATTCAACCTGTAAAAGCTTTGAACTTGAATGAGGAGGGTGTAATAACCCTTCAGTTTGCTCTTGAACAGGCGGTAGAACAATATTATAATATCGAACCGGTTGAAATTGCTGCCCGCTTAATGGGGGCGGGTGAAAATAAAAATATCATGCTTTACGAGGCTTCCGAAGGAAGTATTGGGGTTTTAAAAGATATTGCAAGGAATACCTATAAGCTGAAAGAAATATTTAAACAGGCTTATCAGATTTGCGGATACAACTGGGAAACAAAGCAGGATCAATTTCCTGACCGGATAAAAGCGAGTTACGACGATCTCCTCTCCTATTATAACCAAAGAGACCATGATAAGATAAACAGGCATTCGGTAATCAAAGCTTTGGAACTGCTTATATTATCTAATCCCGACAGTACAGTGGGTTCGTCGTATGAACAAAAATATGAAGATCTTAAGAAGGGGCTTCATCATAGAAGCCCTGGCGAAAAAGCATTGTTAGATTACTTGTTCCTGAATGGGTATCGTTTGCCCGATTATACCAATTACAATCTCGAAAAGTATTTCATTCAACCCGATTTTATTTATAAGGATGATAAGGCGCTCATCTTTGTTGATGGTGGAATTCATAAAAATGCCATTTTAAAAGCCGACGATGCTAAGAAAAGGTTCATCCTGGAAAAGGATGGATATGATGTATTGGTATGGGATGAAACTAGTGAACCTTTATCGTCCTTTGTAACGCGCCGGCAGGATATATTTAGAAAAGTGAGGTAGTTAATGATACATGCAAATCTAAAAAAACCGGGTACACTTGTTAAATTCAGGGGGTCGCCGTTGTGTTGTTCAACCTTCGGGAGACCCTGAACTCATCCTGCTTAAACCTCTGGGAGGGACCGACGATGAGGCTATGGCTTTATTTGAACCAGTATTAAGTCGGGATGATAAAATTGAACCCGATCATTTTGAATTACCTTCCATAAACGATCTGGATAGTTTTTTAACGGCTAAACTTCTTTACGATGCCGCAAGGCTTTCTTTCCGTCAGGTGAGTGGTCCTTTTCGTTGTATGGGTAAGTTATCTTTCCGTCCACGATCGTATCAGCTGGTGCCGCTTATTATGGCCTTAAAACAGGAGGCAATCCGGCTGTTGATTGCTGATGATGTCGGGATCGGAAAAACCATTGAAGCGTTACTTATTTTGAGAGAATCGCTCGAAAGAGGAATTATAAAAAACTTTGCGGTGTTATGCCCTCCGCATTTATGCGAGCAGTGGCAAAAGGAGCTTGCCGACAAACTCGATATTGAAGCTGTGATTATCCGGTCCAGCTCTGTGGCAAGCCTTGAGCGTAAAATCGTGGGCGACGATACCCTCAATGTTTTCAATTATTATCCATACCAGGTAGTATCTATAGATTATGTAAAGGGAGATAATAAAAAGGCCATTTTTTTAAACGATACACCTGATTTGGTAATCGTGGACGAAGCGCATACCTGTACCAAAGATCTGGATCATAAAAAATCGTCGCAGAAGCAACAACGTTACGAATTGTTGGAGCAGATATCAAAAAATGCAAATCAGCATTTGGTTTTATTAACTGCCACGCCGCATAGTGGTAAGGATGGCGAATTCCAATCGCTATTAGGACTAATCAAACCTGATTTTGAAAAATTTGAGCTCGATAATCTGACTACATCCGAAAAGAGAAACATTGCAACTCATTTTATTCAGCGAAAGCGAAAGAATATCGAAAAATGGCTCGGCGAAGAAACTCCTTTTCCTGAAAAGACTACGGAAGAATTACCTTATGCCTTAACTAAAAGCTATACTGAATTATATCAGGGGGTATTAAAATTTGCCCAGGAACTGAATACAGGTGGCTTATCCGACAATAAAGCGCGAATCAAATATTTTGCTGCACTTACATTGTTACGTGGAGTAATGAGTAGTCCGCAGGCTGGTTTTGAGATGTTACAACGCCGGAAGGTAAAAGCGGAAGAACTTGAGGCCGATAACTTACCGGAATATCTGGATAACCCTGTGATAGAAAAGTGGGACGACCAATCCGATACAGAACAAAGGGAGATTATTGACAATGCTGGTTTATCTGAAACTGAACTGGATATACTATCGGGACTTTCGGAAGAGATAAAAAAGCTTCAGAATACATCTTCGGATAACAAAGTGAAGTTAACCATCGACCAGGTAAAGTTATGGTTATCCTGGGGACAGAGTCCTATTATCTTTTGCCGTTTCATTGCCACTGCCCAGTATGTAGCCACTATTTTAAAGGAGAATCTTCCAAAGGATATTGATGTTCGGGCGATCACCAGCGAACTAAGTGACGAAGAGCGAAGGGAGAAAATTGACGAAATGGGAAAGAGCGCAAAGAGGGTTTTGGTAGCAACGGATTGCCTGAGTGAAGGGATTAATCTCCAGGATAAATTCAATGCCATTTTGCACTACGATTTGCCCTGGAATCCCAATCGCTTGGAGCAACGCGAAGGAAGGGTGGACAGGTTTGGACAAACCGGCTGGAAGGATAAGCAAGGCATTTTGCATAATACCATCGATGTTAAAGTGCTCTTCGGGGAAGATAATCCCATGGATGTAGTGGTTTTGAAAATTATCATTGAGAAAATTAAGCGCATTCAAAGCACTTCCGGAGTGAGCATAGCCCTGGCAGAAGACAATCGCTCGGTGATGGATAAGGTTTTAAAGGAAGTACTTTTAAACCCCGAAGCCAGTAAAGAGAAAATGGCCAAACAAATGAAACTGGATTTTGGCGACACGGGTGAGTTATCTCAATTGGATATTGAACTGACAAATGAAATAGAACGGGCCAGAGATAAAGCTGAAAAAATCCGGTCCATATTTGCACACGAAAGCATTATGCCCGAAGATGTAGAGAAGGATCTTAAGGAGGTTGACGAGGCCATCGGGGATGTTTCCACACTCCGGAATTTTGTTTTGCAGGCTGCTCAACTATTGGGTGCCCGTATTGAGAATTTTAAAGAAGGATATATTTTCCATAAACAAAATATGGATAAATGGCTGGCCGAATCACTTGGGGCTGGAGAAAAGATTCATATTTCATTTCTCTCCCCAACGCCAGTAGGCTTTAAATACATTGGTCGTAACCATCGTTTTGTCGAGCTGCTATGTCACCGGATTATTAGTAATTCCCTGGAAGCAGAGCGAAAGGGACAAAAAGCTGCCCGGGCTTCGGTATTCCGAACGGATGCTGTAACTTCCCAAACCACCCTCATCCAGTTCAGGGTTAGAAATGTGATACGCGAAGTTGGTAAAATACACGAGTTGGTTTCGGAGGAAATGTTTCTGTGGGGTTATAGGTTAGGAGAAAACGGAATTGAGACCCTTGAACTAGAAGCTTGCAAAACCCTTTTGCAAACAGCCAACGCCTTAGACGTTAGTTCCGAAAGACAACAAATCGTTTTTGACAAGGAGCTGAAGCACTTTGAAGAATTGCATCCCGATTTTATTAAAGTGGTAGAAATGCGTTCGGAAGAGCTTGTAAATGCCCATACACGATTTGCCAAATATTTAGGTGCAAAACGTTTCGAAACAGTTGTTCCGGTTTTGCCTCCCGATATTTTGGGTGTTTATGTTCTAATCCCAAATCCTAAATTATGATAGATAAAAAAATAATTCAGGAAAAATATGGACCTTCTAGTTCTGCAGACAATATATTTGCAGCGAAAGCTCGCTTTCTACAGTCGTGGTATCGGGCCCACATATTAAAGCAGGAGACCTATGGATATGGTCCTGATGAAACAAGTGAAACAAAGTATGGGAATATTTTAGTGAGTGGTGAAGTATCGGGAAGCAATTTTCTATTTCCTGAAATTTTTAAATACGCTCAATATCGCGCTCAGTTTTTAAAGAAAGGCGAAACAATTAAGGAATATCGGCTTTTCAATAATATGCTTAGCAGCCAGCCCTTGTGCTTTAATTTGTTTTATCCAATGAAAGCATTGTTTGAACATGACCATATTGCTGCAGGCAAAATCCTTCGAAATTGCTTTCCCACATTGCAAATTGCCACAATTCTAGCAATCGAAATTGAATATTTACCCTACCCGGTAAACGAATATTTAAACGATAGAACGGCCTTTGATGCCATGTTAATTTATATAACCGATGCTGGAGAAAGAAATATACTGGCCATTGAAACAAAGTACGTTGAAAAACTTGGAACCAATCCATCCTCTGATTTATCAAAACAAATCGATCTCGTTAACAACAGTTTAATTTTTAACGAATTTGGGAAACAAAAGGTTCTTTCTGGCTTTGGGCAGTTGGGAAGAAATTTTTTGTTAGCCGAAAAATTCGGCATCCAGAACCGCCTAAATAAGGCGTTTGCGGTTGTGATTTCTCCAAAAGAAAATGATTCATCTACAAAAGAAATCAATGAATTTTATTCGATGATGCAACCTGAATTCCATCATCGATTATTCTATACATCACTGGAATATATGGTGGATCAGATTAAGAGTACTGCCCCTAAAGCATTAATTCCCTGGATTGAAAATTTCAATAAACGTTATTTGGGTTTTTCCGAATGTGATTCATTTTTTAAAGAATATAAAAAACAATGAATTTCCTATCGATCGACATACAAGCTCCTATATTTCCACCAACCTGCTTGCCAAGGTTGCCGGGAGCATATCAATACCAGGCAATTACCCCTGTTTTACCTCCCGATATTTTAAAAAAATATGTTTTCATTCCGAATTATAAACTGTAAATTAGATGATAGCGGTGCACGAAATAGATAGAATAATACAGCAGGGAGAAGGCTTGAAAATTGAATTCAAGGAGGCCTCCAGGGATATCCCCAAAAAATCTTTTTACGAAACCGTAGTGAACTTCTCAAATACCGATGGGGGAACTATTTTGCTTGGTGTTGCCGATAATGGAAAAATTACCGGTATTGCCTCTGCATCTGTTTCAAAACTTCAGAAAGATATTGTTACTGCGCTAAATTCGCGCGATTGCATTAATCCGCCTTTATATGTTCAGCCTATCCTTGTAGAACATCCTCAAGGTTTAATTGTAGTAGTGCAAATTCAGGCAAGCAGTCAGGTACATGACCATGCCGGTAAAATCTTTATCCGCGAATTCGAGACCGACATCGACATCACCACCAATCAGCACAAGGTAAGCGATATGTACCTGCGTAAACGAAATTTCTTTACCGAGACTCAAATATATCCTTATTTGTCGTTTGCCGATTTCGACAACTCGTTATTCGAAAAAGCCAGGCTGCTAATCCGCAATTTCCGGAGTGACCACCCATGGTTAATGGTATCTGACGAACAAATGCTCAAAGACTCGGTTCTTTGGCGAAAAGACCATAAAACAGGCCAGGAAGGTTATACCCTTGCCGCTGCTTTGATATTTGGCAAGGAAAATACAATTCAAAGCATATTGCCTGCCTATAAAATTGAAGCAATGGTTCGAATTGTTAATAAGGACCGTTGGGATGACAGGATAACATTGCGGAAAAATTTAATTGACTCTTATCTTGAACTCAAACAATTTATAAATAAACACCTACCCGAAAAATTTTATTTGGAAGGCGACCAGCGTATTGATTTACGCGATAAAATATTTCGGGAAGTAATTGGCAATGTCATTGTTCATCGCGAGTATACCAGTGCAGTTTCTACCGATTTAATTATTTCGGAAACAGATGTTACCTTGGCAAATCCCAATAAACCGTTGTTTCATGGGCTTATCGATCCTACCGGTTTTAACCCTTACCCCAAAAACCCTAACCTGCGTAAATTCTTTACAGCCTTTGGATGGACCGATGAGATTGGCTCCGGTATCCGTAATACCTATAAGTATATTCCATTGTATGTTCCAGGTGCAAAGCCTTCTTTTATTGAAAACGATATTTTCAAAACAATAATTCCCCTACAATGGTTAACCCTTGCAAATTTTACCAACGAAATGGTGGAATTGTTCGAATTCCCTGCTTCTGTATTGCCCCATCTGCAAAAGGGGTTTGCAACAATTCCATTGGCGGGACCGCTAATTGGGAAAACGTGGTCCGATGTTTTATTGCATTTGGTACCCAGCTGGCACCAAAAAGGTATCCTGCTTCCTGAATTAAATTGGCCTGATAATCAAATTTTTGAAACAGAGAAAATTAAAAAGGTACCCAGCTGGAATAAAAAAGGTACCCAGCTGTTTCAAAAAAAAGCACGCTATTTTATTGCTATTTTGTGCATCGCAAGCGAGGCCGTCAGTTTGAAAGAATTACTAATGGGCCTCGACTATAAAAACGAAAAGGTTTTCAGGGATAATTATCTTAAACCACTTCGCAATTGCGGTTTACTAACAATAACAAACCCTGCTGTGCCAACCGACCCCGATAATAAATATTATATTACCGAAAAAGGAAGGGCTTTTTTAGGCGCCCAGTCCAGTAACTTTTAAACTGTTTTTGAACCATGAATTTCCCTTCCATCGACATACAAGGTTCTATTTTATCGGCTGATCTGCTCGGCAAAATCCGCTCTGAACAAGCGTTGTTTCAGCAGGGTAAGGATTTTAACCCAAACTTTAATAATGCCAAACTTAAGGATGAAATAAGCCTTTCGTGGCAAGAGGCAAAAGGACAATGGGTAATTTTTCAAAGCAAGCTTAAAAGGGTGAATCCCGGGGAAACTGCCGCCACTGAAACCCGCAGTTTCTGGATGTTGCCGCTGTTGTCGAATCTTGGGTACGATTTCCAATACCTGAAAGCTGCCGAGGAAATCAACGGAAAATCGTTCTGGATTAACAACCGCGATAATAACCTGGGAGGATTCCCGCTGTTTATTGCCGGGTATAACGAAAGCCTCGACCGTCGGCCTGAAAACAAAAACTTACGCGTATCGCCCCATGCACTGGTACAGGAATACCTGAATTACAGCGAACACCTCTATGGATTGGTAACCAATGGGAGAATGCTGCGCTTGTTGCGCGATGCCAGCAGGTTAACCCGGTTGAGCTATGTGGAGTTTAACCTGGAAAAGATCATGGAGGAGGATTTGTATTCCGACTTTGTGCTGCTTTACCGGTTGCTTCATGCCAGCAGAATGCCCCAAGCGTTGGATGCGGGTGCCGAAAGCATCATTGAAAAATATCACCAGGAAGGATTGGAGGCCGGAGCCACCATCCGCAACAAGCTGGGAAATGCAGTAAAAGGAAGTATCAAAGCCCTGGCTAATGGATTTATCAATCACCCCGATAATACCGAACTGCTTACCGCAATTGAGGAGGGGAAACTCGACCTCAACGAATTTTACAGGCAACAGTTGCGGATTATTTACCGGTTGCTTTTCCTGTTTGTTATCGAAGAACGGAACCTGGTTTATGCCGAAAGCAAGGATCCACAGGTAAAACGTTTCAGCCAGATATACCATAAATACTACAGCCTCTTGCGCCTTCGCAAGCTGGCCAAACATTTACCGCCTCCCGATTCCGAAAAACATTACGATCTCTGGTTATGCCTGGTCAATACCTTTGCTTTGTTCGAAGAACAGCAGATTGGCGAAAAGCTGGGCATCATGGCGCTGAAAGGCGACTTGTTCGGGTATAGCGCTCTAAAGGCTTCCGGGTATGATCTTCATCAGTGTAAACTTAGTAATTCCATACTGTTTTGGGTAGTAAACGCCCTGGGGTATTTCGAAAATGACAATAAGGTTCTGATTGCCGTAAACTATGGTGGTTTGGATGTTGAAGAGTTTGGCAGTGTTTACGAAGGTTTACTGGAACTTAAATTTAAAATAGAACCGGTACCCGGAACGAGCCAATACTCCTGTACCTTCGACGAAAGCTCCGAGCGTAGTTCTTCGGGTTCGCATTATACCCCGGAAGAACTTGTACAACCATTGATAAAACATTCGTTGGAATATCAGATAAAAGACAGAGTGGATAGTGGGCAGTGGATAGTGATTAGTTCAGACAAAAATAGCCAATCACAATACCTAAAAATAGCACCTTATGAACTCATTAAAAAATTATCGGGACTTAATAGCCTGGCAGAAATCAATGGCCTTGGTAAAAACGATTTATTCTTTTACAAAATCCTTTCCGAAAGAAGAGATATATGGATTGACTTCGCAAATAAGAAGAGCCTCGGTAAGCATTCCATGCAATATAGCGGAGGGACAGGCGAGGAACAGCACGGGAGAGTTTCTTCAGTTTCTGGGGATAGCCAAAGGTTCTTTAGCGGAACTGGAGACTTTAACGATACTTTGCAAGGACTTGGAATTAATGACAATGCAGCAATCCGAAAATGTGTTGAATCAATCCGCGGAGATCGGGAAATTGCTGAACGGATTAATCAACTCATTAAAGAGGAAACAAGGAAAATAAGTGGACAGGGAACAGGGAGAAGTGGGCAGGGAATAGTGGATAGTAAAAACTCTGCCAACTATCCACTGACCACTGACCACTCCTCGGCCCACCAACCACTAACCACTGACCACTTTAGTGCCCACTTTTCACTATCCACATCTACTCAGCCCACCATCGATTCATTGCTCTCCCTCAAAGTGTGCGATGTTGCCTGCGGAAGCGGCCATATTTTATTAAGTGCTGCCCGGAGAATTGCCCTGGAAGTTGCCCGTGTACAAACCGGAGAGGAACAGCCCAATCCCAAATCCATCCGCAAGGCAATGCGTGAGGTAATCCGCCATTGCATTTATGGCGTAGATAAAAACCCTTTGGCTGTGGAACTCTGCAAAGTAGCCCTTTGGCTCGAAGCCCATAATCCGGGTGAGCCATTAAGTTTTCTCGATCACCATATCAAATGCGGCGATGCCATTGTGGGGCTTGCCCACCGCGAAGAACTCGAAAAAGGTATTGCCGATGAAGCATTTAAGACGTTACCAGGCGATGATAAGGACATTGCCAAAACCATTCGCGACCAAAACATAAAGGAACGAAAAGCCAGACTGGCCAAAGAGCTCCAGTTAAAAGCCGAGTTTGAAAAAACAACAACAAACTCGGTAAACGAAGCCATGGCCGAATACCGCACCTTTAATGCCCTGCCCGAAACCACTCCCGAAGAAATTGAGCGTAAAGCCAAAGCGTATCGCAAATTTATGGATGGTAAAGGCTACAACTTTTTAAAGGCAATGGCCAACACCCAGGTAGCGCAGTTTTTTATCCCGAAAACCCTGGAGAACAAAGATGCCCTAATGACCGATGCCGAATTCCGCCTGATCCTAAGCGGTTACCAGGGTTGGCAGGACAGAAAAGTGGCCAAAGCATCTGTATTTGCAACCGAAAAGCGTTTCTTTCATTGGTTTTTGGAATACCCGGAAGTGTTTAGTGACGGTGGATTTGATTGTATTTTGGGGAATCCACCGTTTTTAGGGGGTCAAAAGCTTTCAGGTTCGCTTGGTGAAAATTATTTGGAATATATTAAGTTCCAATATGCACCCATTGGAGCCGTTGATTTTGTTACCTATTTTTTTAGACGCGATTTCTCACTTATTCGACAAAACGGATTTCAATCACTAATATCAACTAACACCATCGCCCAAGGTCGTGCTCGAGAGGATGGTTTAGATGTAATTGTTGCAGGAGGAGGTATAATTAATCATGCTGTTAAAAGCATGAAATGGCCTGGTATTGCGGCGGTAGAAGTAGCTTTGGTTACAATAACAAAACAGCAATGGAAAGGCAAATTAATATTGGCTGGGAAAGAAGTGAAAATCATTACGCCTTATTTAGATGATGCACAAACCCTTGGCAATCCTCATCCATTAAGGCAAAACGAAGGGAAAAGCTTCCAGGGTAGCATAGTATTAGGCAAAGGATTTGTATTAGAAGTCAAAGAAGCCAAAGATCTTATTGACAAAGACCCACGTAACAAAGATGTATTATTTCCCTACATTAATGGAGACGATCTAAATAACAATCCAGACCAAAACCCAAGCCGTTGGGTAATTAATTTTTTTGATTGGACAGAAGAAAAAGCCAGACAATACCCTCTTTGTTTTGAAATTGTAGAACGTTTAGTAAAACCAGAAAGAGAAAAAATTACCTATAGTAACAATGCCTCAGAGAAGTGGTGGTTATATGAAAGGTTACGCATTGATTTATATGAAAAAATTAAATCATTGGGAATCGTTTTATCGTCTTGTCGAGTTTCTAAATATGTCAGCCATTCATTTATTAATAGCGACAATATTTATGATGTTGCCACAAATGTAGTTACAAGAATTGAGTTTAAGGAATTTGTTTTACTGCAATCTTCCATACATAACGAATGGGCTTGGAAGTATTCTTCAACAATGAAAGGAGATATCCGCTATACAAACGTTAGTTGTATAGATACCTTCGCCCTTCCACAGCACCTCACTCCAGAAATGGAACAAATACTCGAACAGATAGGCGTAGCCTACCATGAACACCGCAAGAACTTAATGCTTGCCTTGCAGTTAGGTCTCACCAAAACCTACAATTTATTTCACAGCAAAAACCTGGCACCACTTACCCCTGAAGATGAAAACCTGGATGATAAAACCTTTGAAAAACGCTTTGGCAAAGATGCCCTGCATTTGCGCAAACACCTGGCCAAAACACCCGGCACAAGTAGCTTTAACGAGGCAGTAGAGGGTATATTTAAACTCCGCCAGTTGCATGTGGAGATGGATAATGCGGTGTTGGAGGCTTACGGCTGGGGCTCCTCTCCTTCAGGAGAGGCGGGGGTGAGGTTACGTCACGATTATTACGAAGTCGATTACCTCCCTGAAAATGACCGGGTACGTTATACCATCCACCCCGATGCCCGCAAAGAGATACTCAAACGCCTGCTGGAATTAAACCACCAGATACATGAGAAGGAGGTTAAGGCGGGGTTGTGGGAGAAGAAGGGGAAGGCTTATAAAACCCCTACAAAGAGCTCGGAGGTGCAGGAGCCGGAGGAGGGATATGGGCAAGGGAAGTTGTTTTGAAAATAGAAACCTAAAATAATTAATATAATTACATGGAAAATTTAAGTAACCTAATTAAGGAAACTATGATAAACCATATTCATAGCAAACAACTAAGTTATCGAGGTGATGAAATAATTGGATTAGAAGAAATTGCTTTTAATTGGATTAAAACTCCCATTTATCAATCATTTAATCAAATTGGAAATGAATCTATTTACTACAGTGATGGTGAAATGGACAGGACAATATTTGCAGATTTTCATTGCAGAATAAAATTTGGAGTAAATAATAACGACTCTCGAATCTCAAATGGTAAAGGAAGTTTTAATGGTGTTTACAATTTAGAAAAACAATATTTCGAGCCAACCTCAATATATTTATCATTTGAAAAATAGTAATTCTCAATTATTATGAGACTTGTTTTTATTTATATAGACCACTATAAAAGCCTAACCCATAAAGGTTTTAAATTGGGGAGTGAATTCATTTTCAATATTTTAAAAGAAGGGAATAATTATGAATTATCCATTTCCCCTAATTATAGATAAGATTCCGAAAAAAATTTTTGGAGAAAACATATCTAATCTTACTGTGATAATTGGGAAAAATGGAACAGGAAAGTCTATTTTACTGGAAGCTATTAGATTTTCCCATGCAAAATTGATAGAAATTTACCAAACTGATAACAATAGATTTTACTATTATGTAAATAACTATTATGAAGAAGTCCAGATAAATTTAGTTATACCTGAAAAATATAGAGATAAATTTTTTACTAACCACGATCTATGCAGACTCTATAGAAACATCTGTAAATGAGAATTTTGATGATATTATAACTATTGTTGGTCAACAATTTTTTGATTCTGTAAAAAATAAAGACATTGTTTAAAATATACTAAAAAACGTTAAGAATGCATTTTGATTATATTTTCATAAAAAATAAGGTTATTAAATACTTGATAATTAACTGAAATTCAATTATAAATTTCCAAAAAGATACAATAACAAAAATATTGTTTGTTTGAATAGAATTAAAAATGCGAACTCGGTTTGTTTAGTATTTCGGACTATACTGTTTAAAGGGAACTATTTCCCAACTCCCAAAGAGTTTAAAATAGAAAAGGAATGTAGTGTCTTATTAGTAGCGGTAAATACAAATATTAAACTTTGGCAACTTGAAATATATGAGCAAATAAGTTCTTGGGGGAATTCATTTGAGGTATTCTGAAGAAAGAAATTATTGACTATATACTTATTTATAAGTATATTTATAATGAAATCCTTTGAAAATGCCAGATTCATTTGACAGGTTGTTTAACTTCCTCAGCAAAATCGAATACGATCCTTTTCTACCCCAATATAAAGAGAACCTATTCGATAAGGAAGAGCTAAAACAAATTCTATCCGTTGGCAAACAGTTCTTTTATATTAGCGATCTGTCCGATCCTAAAATTGTATTTATAAGTGATAGTGTTGAAGATGTGTTGGGGTACCCAAAAAATCAAATTACTTTCCCAATGCTATATAATTCAATACATCCTGATGATGTTGACTTGATTATTAAAGCCTCTCAAAAAACCATTGATTTTGCTATTCAACATTCGGAAACTAACCCTTTTGAATATGTATTCTCTATGGATTATCGTCTAAAAAAGGCTGATGGACAATATATACGCGTGTTACGACAAACCTGCATGTATAAAAAAGATCATCTAGGAAATATGACCCTTACCCTTGCCATTTATACTGATATTTCTCACCTAAAGAAAAGTAATGTTATCAATTTTTCGGTTAAGGGAACTGATCCTAACATAATAACCTTTCCCGATGAGGAGCTCTTAAATTATCAAAAACTGCCTTTCACTCCTACAGAGACAAAAATTATTGGACTTTTAGCCAAAGGTTTATGCAGCAAAGAAATTGCTGGTCAATTAAATATCAGTAAACTCACTGTAGATAAACACCGTCAAAACATACTTCATAAATCCAACCTGAACAATGTTGCCGAAATGATGGTATATGCAAGGGAACATGGGGTGATATAATTTCACTTTCCGAACTAATCATATTCTCAAATCAAATTCATTTTTGTACTTATTAATAGGTATTTACAAAGTGTTACGGGCTTTGTAGTTTTGTATGCAGTTTTGTGATTATGTAAATTTATAAAAGAAGGATTCAATGTGATTACATCTCCATTAAATTTAGTAATCGTCCAGAAGAACTAAACGTGTTTAATAAATTTTCAAAGCAATGAATAAATTTATTTTGCCGTTCATTATTACGCTATTTCTTATTCTTCCTATTCAACTTTTTGCTCAAATTAAACCTGGAGATATAGTTGAAGAGAATATAAGTCCTTATTTATCAACTCCGGCAGATAATTATGTCGTGAGAATACCTGTTGTAATAATCTGTTTTTTGCCAACTAAAAATGGCATTGATTTAGACGTAACTCAGGCTTCTGATTACTGGAGCGTTGGAGAAATAACTTTAAATAAATTAAAGGCTAATATCAATACAAATAACAATCGAATAAAATTTAGTCTTGAAGAAGGTTCACGATATAGAGGGTATAAGGATAAAACCGTTCAGCCTTATCTGGGCTATTCGATTATTAAATATATTACGGTATACGAGCAAGTTCCTGTTAGTAATTACAAAATAGGTGACGACAATGGAACTCCGGTTTATGCTCCAGATTATAATGCAATTTTTGAACGCTTTCAATTATCTGAAATAGTAACTGCTCAAAATGTCAAAGAAGTTTGGTTATGGTATGGTGAGCCAGCGAATCCAAGTTATCCATGTTATAACGATTCAATTGCCAAAACTATACCAAAACATGTCTCATTTGTCGAATCAAATATGTCAAGTCCTACTACAGGTGACATATCAAATAGTGCTAGAATAATTGACGATCTACCAATTTTAGGCCATACTTATGTGGTTTATTCTTATAATTTTAGAAGGAGTCAGGCGGAAGCAATACACGACCATGGACATCAACTTGAAAGTATTTTATCGTATATAAATCAAAAACAGGAAGGTAGTACTGAATTATTCTGGCAAAAATTTGTCGGACGCGGCCCTAATTTTGAAGCACCAATTGGCCGTTGCGGAGATACACATCATCCACCAAATACTCTGGTAGATTATGATTATATGAATAATACATTGGTTGATAGCGATATTGAGGGATGGAAACCTGATGGTGGAAATAAGAAAAAAGTAAATGTTGATACTTGGGGTAAAATATTATATAATTGGCCAGGAGTAACTGATTTCAGCCAGAGAATAGAAACTAACTGGTATTTGTATTGGATGCAAAACATGCCAGGTTATAAAAATACAATTACTTATAAGAATTCTGTGATGACCAATTGGTGGGAATTTACCGCTAATTGGGACTCATGCATATTCTCTAATGTTGGTCTATATAAATCAAATGAACGTTCATTGTCAGATTTGAATATTAATTATATGACTTATAATCAATATGTTCAAGATGATCATCCATTGTTTGATATTGGAAGTATAACTGATGTATTTGATTATAATACAAGTACACTTGCGCGTACACAAAACATCAATCCACTGGTTATTACATTGAATTTTAAAAAACCGGTTAACCTTTTTGCATGTAAAATTTTAACAGTTGAAGGTGATGGACTCTGGACCATTGAGGGTGCGCAAAATACAAATGATATAAATAATAAAAACGGTAGTTATAAAAAACTAATTAATAACCGCAATCTTATATCAGGCAAACTTGATTCAACTTCTTTTTCTACATATAGTTGCGGTGTAATTCGGTTAACTCTTAAACGAACAACTGGGGATAATTATGTTCATCTTTCCGATTGGCATTTATTTGCTCATTATTTAAACTTATCAAATGATAAAGTTGAATTTTCATATAACAGTAATATTAGCAAAACAATAGATTTATTGTCAGATGTTAATTGGGAGATTACAAATATACCAAATTGGTTAATAGTCGATAAATCCTCTGGTGTTGGAAATTCAACAATTACATTAACTGCCATAGCAAATACATCAACAACATTAAGGGTAGCAAAATTAAAGGTCTCTGGGAATGAATCCAAAATTGATACCATCACAATATCTCAAAATGCAGCATTACCCGAATTGACTATTTCTACTAATTCTGTAACAATTTCTGCAACCGCTAACAACTCGGATGCATTTGATATTATATCAAATATCAATTGGACAATTATAAATGATCAAAATTGGTTAACAGTAAGCTCATACTCTGGTTCAGGAAATAAAACAATAACCCTTACAGCGTTGGCTAATCCAACCACCTCATCGAGAACTGCCACGGTAACCATTTCAGGATCTGGAGTAACTTCAAAAACAATTACAGTTACGCAGGAAGGGGCAACTCCGGTATTGACTATTTCAACCAACTCATTAACAGTTTCATCACTTGCCAACAGCACAAAAGCATTTGATATTACCTCAAATATCAGTTGGACAATTACAAGTGATCAAGATTGGTTAACAGTAAATCCAAATTCAGGATCAGGAAATAAAACAATAACTCTGACAGCATTAGCCAATCTAAACACTTCCTCAAGGGTTGCAACTTTAACCATTTCTGGAATTGGTCTTAATTCAAAATCAATTACAGTCTCACAGTCGGGTAATACCACAGAATTAACTGTTTCAGCAGACTCATTGAAAATAGCTGCAACTGCTAATAGCTCTGAAAAATTTGAAATCACATCAAATACAAACTGGACTTTATCTAGAAATCAATCATGGTTAACTGCTTCTAGTTACTCAGGAACTGGTAGTAAAAATATAACTTTGACTGCCTCTGCAAATCCTTCAGGTAATTCAAGAGTTGCTATTTTAACTATTTCCGGTAATGGTATAACTTCAAAAACAATAATCGTCACACAGGATGGAGCGACACCTGCACTTACTGTTTCAACTAATAATATTTCAGTTCCTGCATGGAATAGTACAAAATCATTTAATATATCTTCAAATATAAATTGGTTAGTTGAAAGTAGCCAAAACTGGATCACAATAAGTAATACATCCGGATCAGGAAATTCTACTGTAATTTTAAATATATTGACAAACCCAAGTATTGAAAAGAGAACAGCCATTGTGACTATTTCGGGTAACGGAATATCTGCAAGTAAAATAATTATATCCCAAGATAGTTCTGCCCCATCATTGTATGTTTCTAAGTGGGTTTTAACAATTAGTGGCGCAGCCAACAGTCAAAATACATTCAATATAACTTCAAATATTAGTTGGCAAGCTAAAAGTAGCCAGAGTTGGTTAATCTTAGATAACGTATCAGGTAAAGGTAATGCAACTTTAACTTTAACCGCTTTAGAAAACCCTACTACAGTATCTAGAACTGCAACAGTAACAATTTCTGGAACAGGTGTCTATACAAATACCATTAATGTTACACAGAATGGAGCTGATCCCTTATTATCAATTTCAACTGACTCAATTAATATAGAATCTGATTTATGCACTGGAACATTCGATATAATTTCAAATACACGTTGGACTGTTACATGTGATCAATACTGGGTTACAGCAAGTGGCTGTTCTGGTTCAGGCAATGGCAAAGTAAGTTTTACAGCAACATTAAATCCCATGGTTGTGGCCCGAATTGCAAAAATAACAATTTATGGGCTAGGGATTAGTGCAAAATTAATTACGGTAATTCAGAAAGGTGCGAAAGTTATTTTGAATGTTCCTGAAACAAAAATAGATTTAAAAGAAGGAGTTAATAATTTTTCCATCACATTAACTTCAAATACAGATTGGACCTTAACCTCGGATCAAAACTGGTTAGATTTTAGTCAATCTTCTGGATTTGGCAATGCTCTTATTAATATGGCTGTATTTCAAAACAATGATACAAGTAGAAGAACTGCCAAATTATCGATAAATGCAATTGGTGCAGATAGTAAAACGATTATTGTTAATCAATTTGGGGCAAATAAAAAGCCGATGTATATAAATGTCTTGATCAAACAACCTGGCATTGAAAATTGCATTAATTCATTAGTAAATAGTAGGAGTGATGAAAATCAAATAATTATATACCCAAATCCATCTAATAACTTCATAATTTTAAAAAACGAGAATATACTCTTAAATGGTAAAATAGAAATTACAATATACGACCATCTTGGAAAAGCTGTAATAATAGATGAGGGAATAATAAACGGGAGTTTTGAAATGCAAATAAATGTATCTACTCTAAGTAAAGGTCTATATATCTTAAAGTTTAGATTTAGAAATGATATAGTTGTGAAAAAAATAATCATAGAATAATTTATATTACAAGAGTCATGCTAAACAGATTAATACCACTATGTGTAATAGTATTTATTATTAATTCAATAAATGTTAATTCTCAAGTAATCATTACTAAGAATGATACAACATTCGATGCAAAACTCCCCATAATTTTAAAACTAAAAGACTATAAGGGTAATATACAATGGGAGAAATCATTTGAAGAAATTAACTGGACAGAAATCCCAGGTGCCACTTTAGATACACTTGTGATTACAGCTAAAGAAAATGCGTATTATAGAGCAAGTGTCAAATTAAAGGATTGTGCTTCTTTTTATACTGATACAACAGCTGTGTTTGCCAATATTGATTCATTGGGTGATGGCCTTAGCGAAGAGGACAATCTGCTTATAGAATCAATTTCCAGACCGACCCCACCTTTGGATAGTTTCTTAACTTATTCAGGGGTACCCTTTAGTAAGTTGAAAAGTACTAATAGTGAGAAAATAATTGGAAGTCTGATAGACTCTTTGATACGAAAAGGAAACGGACTGTGTTTATTAAAAAAAAATAAAAATTATAATGAAGCTGAACCTTTTCATATGGGTCTCGCATATAGCTCTGGTCAAAAGAATTACAAAAAAAGAGAAAACCCTCCAGATCCAATAGCTACAACCCTCCATCGGAAGGATGCTGTTTATGGATTAGATTGTTCTGGCTTGATTGTCAATCTATTTAAAGAATCTGATGTTAATATTACAGATAAATCGGCTGTGATAAATGGAAGTTTGATTAAAAATTTAAAGTTGGCATTAAAAGAATATAAGAATATGGGGGTTAAATTAACAAATATGTCGTTTCAAACAATTGATAAAGTTAAACGAGGAGATTTGATCGTATGGAATGGACATATTGGATTATTAGGTGAAATAATTGATGGCACTTTTTATGTAATTCAATCAAATGGTGATCCTTATCCAGATAAAGAGGAGCAACAAATTAAAAATAGAAGTGATAGAAGAGGTGTACATACCTTTATTCTAGATAGTATGATATCGAAAACCCTAAAAGAGAATGGGAAATTAAAGTATTGGGGAACAAAATATAATATTTATCGATTGGAGTATGAACCTTATAGTATAGAAATAATTAATTCTTGTAATAATCAGGTGGGACAACTTGGTAAACCTTTAACAAATCCTATAAGTGTTCTTGTAAAAGATCTGGATGGAAATCCTTATAGTGGAGCAATGGTTGAATTTAAAGCAAATAATGGAGGATCGGTTTCTCAAAACACAGTAAAAACAGGACCTGATGGTATTGCAAGTGTTATTTGGACATTAGGTAGCACTGACGATAACCAAAGTGTAACAGTATCTGCTAAAAAAAGTGACAACTTTACAATTGTCCAAGGTTCCCCGATAACTTTTTTTGCGTCTACAAAGTTTAATTATTGGGGAGGCATGATGTATATGACATCCCAAGTAATGTTGGAAGATTGCATTGGTGAATGCGGAACCGGGGGGTGTCAATCTTGTTCAAGGGCTTTATTTGGCAGTAGTTGGGGTACATCATCTAATATTGAATTCACTTATACAGCTATTCAACCTACAAATAATTTTCGAATGATTTTCACCATTGGTGGTAATATAACTTCAACAGCATATACCTGTTATACAGCAAATATATTGAAAGGTGAAAACTTTAAAGTGTATATAAATTTTTATGCTCCAGGTGGAAGCACTCCTCCTAATGATCTTTATGATTCTTATTTGCAGGAAGTAAATTTTATAATTATAAATCAAACAGCTAACTCGATTTCAGGAACATGGTCAGGTAATATAAGATCTTATAACAAAAGTTGTTTAGAAACCTGCTCTGGTACTTGGAATGTGTCAGGGAAAAATACAATGGGTACAAATTGTCAATTTATACCAAGTAATCCTTAAATATGGATAGTTTAATGTTCTTTAAAGAATAAACCCCTTTTTAGGCAACTATATTAAAATATAACCAATTTAAACATTTTCCACATATTCATCTAAAGCTCTTCCAAACTCCCCTTCACTCTCCATCATCCCACAATGCCCCGCATCCTTTAATAAATGTATTTTATTTTCCCACAAATTATGAAGTGTTGCCGATTCAAAGTATTTCCTACTAATCATACCATCCTTTTCACCCAACATCACCAAAACCGGAAAGGGTGCTTCATTAATGGTAACAATTTCATCAGCAATAAAAGCATTTTCCATAATGGATTTCCCTATAAACGCCCGTACCAGAGGATCGGCTTTGGCTATTTCTGCTGCAATGAGATTTTGAGATTCCCGATTATCGCTGAATGCCACTCCAACAGAATGGATTTGTTCTGGGGTGATTTCGGGTGTAAACATTTGCATCAGTTCCTGCCGCATGATAAAAGCCTCCTGAATGGCCGGCGGAATAGCCAGAGGCGGAGTACCATACGTTACCAGTCCTTTGGAGAATAATTGAGTGGAGGCCTGAATAGCTATATGTCCTCCCAAAGAATGTCCAACCAGAATGTAATCCTCCAGATTTAATTCGGCGATTACTTCCTTGAGCGTTTTTACCATTCCTAAAAATGTATAATCCTGTTCCGGATTTACAGATCTAGAACTCTTTCCATGTCCAGGGAAATCAAATGCAATTAATCTATACATTTTGCTTAGAGAGCTGTCGAAAAGACCTCTAAAGCACTCAGAAGAGAGAGAATTGCCATGAATAAAAACAATGGCAGATTTTCCTATAAATTGACTTTCCATCACAAAAATGGAGTTGCCATTTATAGTAAGATTATATTCTTTCATGTTCATACAGGATTGGTTAGTTTTTTCTGTTCAAGTGATTTACCATGATAAATTTATAAAATTCATTAAAACAATTTCTAATTTAATCGAATAATTACTTTTTATGAATTTTCAAGTTGAACATTATAAAGCCCTCGCTAAACAAAAAGTACAAAAAGAAAAAGCAGATTATCCTTTCATACTCATTTTTACCATAATCTCCCTAAAACTCTCCAATCCAGCCTCCAAATTTTCAATGATATCTTCTGCCAACTTGCTTTTTTACAGTTTATGTAAAGCAGATACTGCTTAAAATTCACCCTACTATTCTTTCATACAACATTTCTTATATTTTTTTCCACTACCACATGGGCAAGGATCGTTTCGACCTACTTTTTCGGAAACAGCTTGCTTAGCAAGCAAAGGGGTAAATGTATTATCTTCGTAATCTTCGTTATAACCTGTCCAATTACTTAAAACATAATCGTATAATTCAAATATGTTATATAATTTTTTCGAGTGGTCTCTTTTTGATTTTCGGGCAAATTCCTTTTTTACATAATTATAATCGCCATTAATACCTAAGGCAACATACCCTTTTTCGTAAAGAACTTTGATTACAGGCAGTAATTCAGGTAAGTTACAATCTATCACATCCCCAATTGCCAAACCTAAAAAATCAGAATCAATTATATTATCGTCAAGAGTTGCCTGAGAAATATGCGTAAGCACCTCCAAATAAACCGCTAAAACCTCCAATCTTCTTTCAGGACAATGAAGCGCAATTTGACAAAGAGCTTCAGAAGCAGCAGTTTTACTATACGTATTAACCCCCTGCTGCAACAAAAAATGCTTTAAAAGAGGAGTGTTTTCAAAGCCTAAGCTATAAAAGCAGTGCCAAAGGGTATCGGTTTTGTGATCACCCAGCCAAAAATCCAGAAAATCATAATCGTATTCTAAAAAGTTGATGATTTTTGGCAAGCTTTCTACTGCATTAATTTCTTTTAAAAGGAAAAGTGCATGCAATATAAAGCTGTGTGATTTTTCTTCCCAACCAATTCTTTTAAAATAATCAAATCTATCAACAGCATCCTGAAGCATTTTTTCAAGATCTGATGCCAGCGTTTTAGGAGGCAATTCAATTATTTTCTGAAGCTTTTCATGGGGAATATCCAAACCATATTTGTAAAGAAGACTTATTTCGACATGGTTAAACGCAGGGGTTACTTGCTTTTCCAATGGTTGTGGAATCTTTTTTATTTGAGGAATAATCGCTTGTTTTCGCTCTTCAGTCCACTGATCTTTTATTTTTTTCATCCTTAGCGAAAATAAATATGCTTCCGCATCTTCTGTATCATAATGATCCGGGGCAATTTTTTTGAGAATTTTCAACCTATTTTCTGCCAGCTCTAAATTCTCAATAGCTGCATAATAACGAATTACAACTTTATAAAAGTTGGTTATTTCGCCAAGGTGAAAGACATCCCGATCGGGATATAGTTGCTTAATTTCCAGAGCTTCACCTAATATTTCATGCACCTCTTCGAATTGAGAATTCTCAATATACTCGTTTGCCTTATTTAACTTTCCAAACAGGTAATCGGGGTGCTCGGCTAGTATCCGATCGTTTAGTTCAATCGATTTTTCGTGGTTTCCCCGCAAGTTATAAGCTACTGATAAATAGTTTTTCAACAGTGGCACGGTTGGGTGTTTATCAATAAGTTTTGTGAGTTTATCAATTATCTTTTTATTGTGTTTGTCTTGCGATTCATAACCTAAGGTTTCTAATTGTTCTGCCAATTCAGGCGATATACCAAACCGCTTGTTTTGGAATTCCAAATCGGTAGTAATGGTGTAATCTAATTTATTAAACTGCTGTTTTTTCATTTCCGCTAAAGCTTATATGGTTTTTGGTAATGCATATATTGTATCGATATGATTGGACGTGCGATGCAAAATTGCAAGGTATTTATTTATTTTATCTTGATAACCAACTAAATAGTCGGGATGTAATTTATTGACCGCATTAATTAGTCGTCGTAAAATAATCCCTACGCGGGTATCGAAGGTTGTAAAGCAGGTTCCAAATAAATTGGCAGAATATGCAAACACCTCTTCCAGAAGGTATAGCAGAAGATCGGCCTCCAGTTCTTTGTTTTTCGATATGGCAGTAAACTCGTTTAACCGCTTAACACATTTTTGAAGCATGTTGGCTAACTGAAGCTCTTCCGAAAATCCCTTGTTGCGCTTAGTAAAAAGAACACTTAAATCGGCCTTTGTTTTTTCGAATAATTCTGTTTCGCCCGATTCCTTATCGAGATAATTAACCTGAATAAAATTATTAAACATCTTATCCTTAGCCGCCATTTTTAAGACTATTTCCAGGAGTTGAGCTTTCGAAAGCCCCTTTATTTGTTCCTTAATATCGGATGTTAATTATGGCACTACAATAAACAATTAATAGGTTTAGCACAAACGCAAATATTAAAATAATTGTTGAAATCCTCCCCAATATGGCATACTGATTTGGATAATCTTAGATTATTTGACCTATAAACCCCATTTATAGAATGCTATGCCGCAATGCTTCGCTTTTTTGAAATAATTTTTTATGGTTTCAAGGAAACTCGCACAAATAAATATTAGTAAGGGCATGAGCCTCCCATATCTGTAAACCCCAATATTGTGTGAAAAAAATCAGCCACCTATGCAAAAACAAGTGCATAGGTGGCTGATTTCTATGTGATTCCGTCGCGATTCGAACGCGAGACCCACAGCTTAGAAGGCTGTTGCTCTATCCAACTGAGCTACGGAACCAGCTTTATATTGTAAAATTTAACCTCTTTTGCTGAAATCAGACAAAATTTCTAAAATTTTACGGCTGCAAATTTATAAAAAATAATAGCCAAACCTAATTCCACGAGTAAATTAATATATGTTAATCCAATTTTAGGGTACTTACGATTTATTTCCTGTCAGTACAAATTTATCCAGACTACTAAAAAACAAAGCTATCTCCTGTAAGGGCACTATTCTATTCATCGTACTTAACGCAATAGCAGCCCCGGGCATTTCACCATTCACCGCAGTTTTAGGTTCCTGAGCAATGGTATAGCCTCCATTTTTATTTATAGTTTTCATTCCCTGAGCTCCATCGCTGTTAGCTCCAGTTAAAACTATCCCAATTAACTTTTCGCGATAAAAATCGGCTGCCGATTCAAAAAGAATATCAATCGAAGGCCGGCTAAACTTTACTAATTCCCCAACTGTCAACGAAAACGTTTTATTACATTCTACCAATAGATGGTAATTGGGAGGAGCAAAATATACATGCCCGGGAAGGATTTTTTCACCCGAATCGGCTTCCTTAATTTCAACAGGACTCTTTTTATTCAACTGCGATATGAGTGCTTCAATTGAAAACCTGCCGATGTGTAAAACAACCATAACCGGAATAGGCAATTTTGCAGGCAAACAAGGGAGCAAAAGATTTAATGCCTCTACTCCTCCTGCAGAAACACCAACAACCATTGCCTCGTATTTCATCTGTTTATTTTTTTATTGTTAGACTAAGGTCAGATGGAATCCAGTTAGTCCCGATAGCTATCGCGGATCGGGACCAATTAGTCATCCCCTTGTGTGTCGAGCTTCTCTGCTTAGATGTTTCATCTTTATCAATTACTATAGTATAGCCTTTTTATACACTTTAAGGCGAATATCCATATCGGTAAATAACTTGTCGTTTTCAATGCTCACGATGCTCTCTTTAGAGCCCAGGCAGAGAAACCCTCCCGGAACAAGACTATCGTGAAACAACTTAAAAACCTTATTTTGAAGTTTCCGATTGAAGTATATCAAAACATTTCGGCATACAACCAAATGCATTTCTCCAAAAACGCCATCGGTAACCAAATTATGATCGGCAAAAACAATATTTTCTTTTAGCGATTTTTCAATCATTGCCACATCGTAACCGGTACTAAAATATTCCGAAAACGATTCCTTACCACCAGAGTCTTTATAATTATTGGCATAGTCGCGAAGTTTCTCCATATTAAAAACTCCCTCGGCAGCCTTTGCAATTACATTGTTGTTAAAATCGGTTGCATAGAATTGTGTCCGCGAAAGCAGCCCTTCTTCCTTAAACAATATTGCCATGGAATATACTTCTTCGCCAGTAGAACACCCTGCATGCCAAACTTTTATAAACGGGTATGTTTTTAACCGGGGGATGATGGATTCTCTCACATATTTATAAAACTCCGGGTCGCGAAACATTTCGGTAACATTGATAGAGAAATCAAAGAGCAATGTTTTAAAGAAACTTTCGTCGTAAAGCACTTTATGAATCATTGTTGAAATACTCTCCAGACCTGATAACGCCATTCGGTGTTCAATACGTCGTTTCAGATGGGCTTTCCGGTATTGCCTAAAATCGTAGCCATACATTTGGTAAATTGCCTCTAACAGCAATTCCATTTCAATATAATCACGACTTTTAGCTTGACTTTCCATATGTTTTGAAGGTTCCTGGTCAAGCGTTTTTTTGTATGAGAGAAAAATATTTGTTCATAGTACAAATTAGAAGGTTAATATTTAAAGGCTTCGTAAGACAGGCATCAAATCCCGCTTTTATCATTTGATCTTTGTCTCCCGCCATTGCATAGGCTGTTTGAGCAATTACCGGAACGGTCCTTATTTTTTTTATTTCCGCCAATGCCTGGTAGCCGTCCAGAACAGGCATCTTAATATCCATTAATACCAATTCAACATCCTCGTTTTTCGAAAAAAGCTCAATGGCTTCCTTTCCGTTATGCGCCCAGATAATATCCAGTTCATACTTACGAAGGGCCTCCTTTAAAAAGAAAAAATTAATCTCTTCATCTTCGGCAACTAAGATTCTTTTTCCAATCCAATCATTTTGATCCGGCAAAGGCGAAATTTTACTTATTCCCTGTTTTCTTGGTCCGGGTGTATCTTCTTTTATTGGCAAAGTGAAATAAAACGTTGATCCTTTACCTACCTCTGATTTAACACTAATTTCTCCCCCCAATAACTCCGTAAGCCTTTTCGAAATGGCTAGTCCCAAACCCGTGCCGGTTAAATTATTAATGTTGTTACTTTCCAGTTGAATAAACCGTTCGAATATGAGCTTTAATTTATCGTCGGGTATACCAAAGCCGGTATCGGTAACATAAAAACCGGCAAAATTGTCCTTTACGGTATATCCAAATTTAATACTTCCGGAAGTAGTAAATTTTATTGCGTTCATAATTAAATTCGAGAGAACCTGCCGAAACCTAAAATAATCGGTAACAATGTTCCCAATTGTTTCTTCCGATTTCCTTTCAAAAAATAAGGTTACGCTGTCTTTATTTCGCCTGTTAAGCTCGTCGCGATAAATATCCTGCATTTCATTTAAAACGCTTTCAATATTAACTACTTCTTTTGTAATGGTTATTTGGTCCGACTCTATCTTTGCCAGGTCGATAATATCGTTTATAAGGTTTAAGAGCGATTCGCCGGAGTTATTTATGTAGTTTATATATTTTATGCGATCCTCAATATCAACATCGGGATTTTTTAGAAGATTAGAAAACCCTATAATAGAATTCATGGGAGTCCTTATTTCGTGGGAGATATTCGCCAAAAAAGCGGTTTTTAGCCGATCTGCCTGTTCGGCTTTTAGCTTTGCCTCGTTTAATTCTCTTTCTTTTTGTAAAAGAAATTGCTCCGATTTACGGCGTTGTTCAATCTCTTTGATGAGCTCGTTTTTTTGTTCCTGAAGCTCCA
>JFJP01037317.1_pt1 | contig 32289 bp, 25 predicted proteins | sample 431651 | NCBI WGS metagenome assembly JFJP01 (sample SAMN02602958, study PRJNA72255) | Microbial mat metagenome, whole genome shotgun sequencing project. | biome: fresh water; feature: sink hole; material: water; isolation source: purple microbial (photo- and chemosynthetic) mats found in... | reverse complement strand
GTGGGGGAGGGTCGGTCACGCTTCCTTCGTCAGGCGGAGGAGATAACTGGGGTACGCAAACAGTTGTAACAGATGCAACACTGGCAGGCAACGGAACAACGGCGACTCCCTTGAGGATTGCAGACAATGGGGTATCGACGGCAAAGATTGTCAACTCGGCAATTACCGCTGATAAGCTGGCCACCAACGCAGTTACTACAGATAAGATCAATGCGGGTGCCGTGACCGGTGCCAAGATAGCACAGGCAGGAGCCACCGCCGGGCAGGCCCTCAAATGGAACGGGACTACCTGGGCACCGGCACAGGATGAAACCGGGGGAAGTGGTTTTGCCTTACCTTATGAGGGAAGTGCATCTTCCGCCGGTTCTGTATTTGAAATTATTAATAATGCAACTTCCGGTAACACTGCAGGTATTAAAGGAGAATCTGCATCCACGCAGGGTTATGGGATTTACGGCCGTGCATCAGCTTTAGCCGGTTATAATTGGGGGGTCTACGGTATTTCAACTTCATTATATGGAACCGGCGTAGAAGGACGCTCCACTTCTGCCACTGGTGTCTCATGGGGGGTAAAAGGTAAAGCGTTTTCCCCAGAGGGAGTAGGGGTATATGGGTTCGGGGCATCCTTCGGGGTGTACGGGGAATCAGCCGGCAATGGAGGAATGGGAGTCATGGGAATTGCAACTTCAGAAACCGGCATTACTTTTGGAGTTTACGGAAAGGCTATTAGTGGTATTGGTGTCTTCGGGACTTCTGAAACAGTGGGCGTTTCTGGAACATGTACCTCTTCAGATGGTTACGGGGTTTATGGGGAATCTTCCAAATATGGCACTTATGGCAAATCAACAGGTGGAACAGGTCGGGCTGTCTTAGGCGAAGCTACCGGGACTGCCAGTATAGGCGTTATGGGGATTGCAACTAATACCAGCAGCACCGGGGTCTGGGGCGAGGGCGCGAACCAGGGAGTTTACGGCACATCACCTTCAGCAACAGGGAAAGGAATATATGGTGCAGTATCATCAGCCACCGCATTCTCCGGTTACTTTGAAGGAGGTAAGTTTTATACTAACAGTAACACAGGCATTAAAACCACTGACCCCACCCAGTCTCTGGACGTGAACGGGAATGCACGAATCAGATCGATAGGGTCAGGTGCTTATGCAGGAGTAGTCAATCGCACCTCAGATGGTACCCTTACAACCGCAACCTCTGATGGAAGGCTTAAGGAGAATGTAAATACTCTTTCCAACAGCCTGGAAAAGGTTATGCAATTGAATGGCGTCACCTTTACCTGGAAAAGCAATCCCGAATATGGTACCCGCATCGGTTTTATCGCGCAGGAATTTGAAAAGGTGATCCCGGAGCTGGTTTTCACAAATGACGTTGATGGATATAAGGGAATCAACTATGCCGAAGTAAGCGCAGTGCTTGTTGAGGCAATGAAGGAGCAGCAGCAGCAGATAGAGGATCAGCAGAAAGAAATCGATGAGCTGAAGGCCCTGGTAAACAGCCTGGTAATCACTAAGTAGTGGTTAAGTCCAAGGGGTTTGGAGGTCATCCTGAGTAAAAAACTATGCCATGGCGGGATTGCGCTCTACGCCTGCTGGCGCCTCGCGCGATCCCTCCTTGGTGAACGTACTGAGCAAAAAAGCTCTGTTATGGCGGGATTGCCCGCCCGTCACTTAAGTGTCGGACTCGTGATCCCGGGTTTGGGGGTGACAAGAGCAAAAATACCGTATTTCGCTCCGCTAAATACGTCTTTTTATTTTTCCTCTGCTTCTCGAAAGCAAGCATTCTCGTTGCCCATAAAAACAAAAAGCCATCCGCCTTTTGGCGAATGGGCTTTTTTGCTCAGTCGGGATGCTGAGACTATTATTATTGAAATATAATTCCAGTATTAGGTACTTTCTGGAAAATATTTGCCTACTTCATTTAAATATTGGTCTTTATTGGAAAATATTTGCCGGCAATACAAAATTATAGTGGAAAATAATTGCCATAAAATATAATATAATGGAAAAATATAGCTATAATTGCAAAAAATTGTCCTTTAATGGAAAATATTTTACCCATACATCTTCAGGAGATAATTGTTGGTTCGTCAGATCCAAATATCTCAAAACAGATTTCCAAACTTGTAAAAGGAGGTAAGATCAGAAAGATTGCTCCACGATTATATTCCTCGAATTTCTCAGATCCGGTTGAGACAATTATAAGAAGAAATCTTTTTCTGATATTGGGGAGACTTTACGCTGGGGCTATACTAAGTCATCGTTCAGCATTTGAATTCCAACCTACAGAAGCGGGACATGTTTTTTTAACCTATAGTTATACGAAGAAGGGTAGATTGCCTGGAATAACTCTTCGGTTTCTTGAAGGACAAAAGCCAGTTGAGGGTGACAATAAGATTTCCGGAGAGTTGTTTGTTTCTCAAAAGGCACGGGCATTTTTAGAGAACCTGCAGTCGTCAAAAAATTCTGACGGCATTTCAAAATGCCTTAGCCTTGCTCAGGTTGAGGCCAAATTAGAGCAAATTATCAGGGTTAACGGGGAGGCTGAATTAAACAAGATCAGGGATAAAGCAAGAGCAATTGCTTCGGAACTCAACATGGAGAAAGAGTATGGCAAACTGAACAAGATAATAAGTGCCTTACTGGCTACTCATTCATCTAAAATACTCTCATCACCCATTGCGGTCGCAAGAGCTTTAGGTTTCCCCTACGATCCAGACAGAATGATACTATTTGAGGGTTTATTCCGCGATTTACAAAAGAGAGAGTATAAAAGCGTATCTGACAGAAATATTTCAGAAAAGTCGTTTCATAATTTTGCCTTCTTTGAAAGCTATTTTTCAAATTACATAGAAGGAACTGTTTTTGAGATAGATGAAGCAAAAAAAATCATTGAAACAAATAAACCATTACGTTCCAGAAATGAGGACAGTCATGACGTATTAGGGACTTACCAGATCGTTTCCAATCATCGTGAAATGTCCATAATACCCAATTCTTCCGAAGAGTTTATTAATATTCTTAGTTACAGACATAAGATTTTGCTAAATGCAAGACCGGAAAAGAACCCGGGACTGTTCAAAGACCGTAATAATTTTGCCGGGAATACATCATTTGTTGATTTCAACCTCGTAAAAGGGACTTTAATACAGTCATTTGATTATTACAAAGCATTGGATCATCCTTTCTCAAAAGCAACATACCTGATGTTTGTGTTGAGCGAAGTACATCCTTTTCTGGATGGCAACGGGAGGATAGCAAGAATTATGATGAATGCAGAGTTAACAAGTGCAAGCCTGTCAAAAATTATTGTGCCGACTGTTTTCAGAGATGATTACTTGGGTGGATTAAGAAAGCTGACAAGACACGGAGATAGTGATCCATATATCAGGGTGATGGAGAAGGCTTATGAATTCAGCGGGAATATTTTTGGAGATGATATTGATGAAATGGAGGGATATCTTAAACAGTGCAATGCTTTCTCAGAACCTGCAGAAGCCGGATTGAGGATTATTCCAAGGTAAAAGACAGATCAATATCCGGGATTGCGCTCTCTGCCTTTGCGCGATCCAGGGTCTGGAGGTGACAAGACCAGGAAAAACCACCCGCCGGAATTTGGCGGGGGCGTTCGTCTTGTGGTTCTTTCCTGACCGTAATATTTTGTTATTTTTGTCAGTACAGTAGATGAGAACATATGTGATACCTTGGAAAAAACCGAGTCCAACTGCAGGTTTAGCCCGGGCGAATTACTGGTTTTTATGATGATTAATTCTGCCAATCAAGAAATTAAATCTATGAATAAGATCAACCTCACATTCATTTTACTGCTGACTGCGTTTCTGGTTTCCGTTCCGAAGGCCTTCAGCTGCACGATCATTGCCGCCGGAAAGAAAGCAACGGCCGACGGTTCGGTAATCATCTCCCATACCGATACTGGTCCGGACTCGCGGATTTATTATGTTCCCGGCAAAACATTCAGGACAGGGGAGCAGGCCCCTGTTTACTGGGGCATCCAGGATGCAGACCGTCTGCTGGAGGACGATGGGGAGGTGCTGGGATACATTCCGCAGGTGAGGAAAACATACGGGTACTTCCATTCTGCATACTCCCACATGAATGAGGTTCAGCTGGGTATTGCGGAGAGTACCACGGCACAGCGGCATGAGCTGGTCTGCACCCGTGAAGGAGGGAAGCAGATTATGACAATTGAGCAGGCGATGATCTTTGCCCTCCAGCGGTGTGATGAAGCCCGGGAGGCAGTGATGCTCATAGGCGATCTGATGACCCGTTATGGGTTTCTGCCGTCGAGTGGCGACGGTTCCGAGACACTGGTGATTGCTGACACAGAGGAGGCATGGGTTTTCGAGGTATTCGGCGTAGGAGATGGCTGGGAGCCCGGTGCCGGCAGACCCGGGGCCATCTGGGCGGCTCAGAGGCTTCCCGACGATCAGGCGACGATGATACCTAACTGGAGCATCATCAAGGAGATCGATGCCACCGATACCGGTCGGTTTCTGGTCTCGGACAATTACAGGCAGGAAGCGATAGCACGGGGATGGTACGATCCGGCCTCCGGAAAGCCATTCATCTGGCAGGAAGCCTACTCCCCGCTTCCCGAGGAGTATGCCACCAGCCGTTTCTGGCTTTTCTACACCACGTTTATGCCCAGCCTGAGGGAGTGGCCTGACAGGAAGCTCGACCCGGCCAACCCGTACAAGGGTATGCAGCCTTACTTCCAGGTGGTGGAGCCTCTCTCCATCTATCCTTTTGCTGCTATTCCCGAAAAGAAGATATCAGTGAAGGATGTGATTGCTTTCCAGCGCTCCACATTCGAAGGTACCATCTATGACATGACTTCCTACCCGGAGTGGCTGGTGCCCGACGGAAGCGGCGGGTATGTGAAGAGCCCGCTTGCCACGCCTTTCCCCGGAAGTGAGATGCGGAAGCTCATCAAACAGACTTACAGAAGACCGGTAGCCCGTCACCGGGGCCATTACGGGATGGTGATGCAATTGCGCGACTGGCTGCCCGATGCCATCGGCGGGGTTTACTGGGTATATCTTGATAACCCTTATTTCAGTCCGTATGTTCCCATTTACGCTGGAAACCTGTCGGTGGCTGAAACTTATAAAATCTATGATCCGGATAAGTACGACGAGCGCTCGGCACGATGGGCGATCGATTTCGTCGATAACCTTGCCAACCTTCAGTTCAGAGATATTTCTGCCACAGTGCGGGCGGTAAGGGATCCTTTTGAGGAGGATATGTTTGCTTCCCAGGAGAAGATCGAGGCGGAAGCCCTGGCTATGTACAATAAGGATCAGGGCGCTGCCCGAAAGTTCCTGACCGGTTATTCAGACGAAAAGATGATCAGGGTTACTGCGATGTTCCTTGAGTTACGGGACCAGATCATAACCCGATACACCAATAACAGGGAGTAAGAGTTTGTAATAATTAACACCGGGATTGCGCTTTCCGTGTCATACCGGGATTGCGCTCTCTTTGTTCGCGCTATCTCTCTTTGGGGAACGAACTGAGCAAAAAGCTCATGTCAGGCTCCGCCTGACATGTTTTTTGTTTTTTATGTTCTCCTCATAAGCGAGCTTATTCGTCGATCCTAAAAAACAAAAGCTCCTCCGCCAAACGGCGGAGGAGCTTTTTGCTCAGTCGGGATGCCGGGATTTGAACCCGGGGCCCCTTGCCCCCCAGACAAGTACTCTAACCGGGCTGAGCTACATCCCGTGCTTTTAAGAGGTGCAAAATTAATCAACTATTCCGATTATCCAAAAAAAGCTCGGTGCTGCCCTGCGGCATACAATTCCTATAATTTGTTGACTCAGTAATTTTTATATTTGTTGTTCGTTAACATAGTATTCATTTATTTTTAAGAATCATGAACCAGGTCAACCGTCGTAACTTCCTCCGCCTTGCCGGAGCCGGAGCCGCCGCCGCCGCAACAGTGCCAGTGGCACAGGCAATGAGCGCAGCAACAACTATGCCCGTAACACAAACGGCCAAGCCGGATACCAACATCGCAGATGCGCTGAAGGTGCCGCGCAATGAGCATTCAATGCCCGGACTCTTTCCCGGCAGGGTTGCACTGGTTAAAAACCCCGGTGCAGTGAAGGACAACACCATAGTTGAGCAGGAGGTTTATGACATGATAGCACGCTCCATGCTCGAACTGACCGGTGAGAAAAAACTAAAAAAGGCATGGCTGAGATTCGTCTCACCGGGCGACCGGATAGGATTAAAGGTCAACCCCGTGGCAGGTAAAAGCCTGAGCACAAGCCATGAGGTCGTCAGATCTGTGATCGCACAGCTGGAACTCAGCGGGATAGAACGCTCACAGATCACCATCTGGGACCGCCGGGAGTTCGAACTAACCGATGTCGGTTTTACTGCTGAAAATTATCCCGGAATAAAAGTTGTGGGCACAGAGCAGATGGACAAGGAGGGGCTTTACTACGGTAAGGATGGCAAGCTTTACGGTGAGCATATGATTGACCGCGACTGGTATTACTGGGCTGATGTGGAGGGCGAATATGACGAGTATACAATGCCTTATATGGTCAACGGCGGCAAATATTCCTATTTCACGAAGATTGTAACACAGGATCTTGATAAGATCATTAACATCCCTATTCTCAAGAACGCAGGAGCCACCGTTACCCTGGCACTCAAGAATCTGGCATACGGGTCAGTATCCAACACAGGCAGGCTTCATGCAAAACTGTGGAGTGAGACATGCGCACAGGTATGTGCCTTTGCCCCTCTGCGTGACAAGGTGGTTCTGAATATTGTTGACGGCATCAAAGGGTGCTTTAACGGCGGTCCCGGTGCCAACCCGCAGTTTTTCTGCGACTATAACGCCATAATCACCGGAAGCGACCCGGTGGCTGTTGACAGAATCGGCTATGACATAGTCCTGGCAAAACGGATTGCTGAAGGACTGCAGAAAGAGGGCTCACCAACGGCTCTTGAGTTCATGCTCCAGGCAGAGCGCCTCTCACTGGGAGTGGCTGACAGGTCCAGGATCGACCTCAGGGAAGTGGTTGTGGCATAAAATATATTTACAAAAACCGGAGATGTACTACAGATATATTGTTTCAGCAGCTTTACTTACTTTGTTTACAGTGCCGACTTTGGGCCAGCGTGCTTTTATATCACGTGCCCTGTCAGAAGTTCAGGGTATCGAATTATCCCAGAGCCGGACATTTACCGAGACTTCGCTTTATGGTTATATTAACGGTGGCGCTGAATTATACCTGGAATACGGATTCGATACACTTGTTGTCACTGAGCTGGTCAGCGAGGGAAGGGACATCAGGGTGGAGGCCTACCGGATGAAGGATCCGGAGGCTGCCTTTGGGATATTCTCAGTATCGAGGTTCCGTTGCAACGCAGGGCCAAGGCTTACGCAACACCTTTGCAGGTCGGCATACCAGGTGCAATTCGCCAAAGGACCTTATTACGTCAGTATCGTTAATGACACGGGTGCAGAAGCTGACCAGCGAAAGTCAGGAGAGATCGCTGCGTTTATTATCGATCAGATACCTGACTCGCCGTTTGATCCATGTTATTTTTATACTGACGGTGTGGATGAGGAGACGATGAGGGGAGCCGTTCTTGTACGGGGTCCTCTGGGGATCAATAACGGGATACCCACTCTCACTGATAAGCTTGGGGAAGCAAGCCACTACAGCGCACTGATGATCAGAAGGGGGCAGGATACACTGGCATCCATGAGGTTCAATGACGATAAGTCCGTCAATGCCTTTTTGCGCACCAAAAAACTTTTCCCGACAGGCGGAGAGAGTGCATTGAGCAGTGATTCAACAGTTTCCGTAATCGCCCCGAATCACATAATAATAACTTTTTGAAAAGAGCTTTAATTATTGCTATTTTTATGGTCTCAAAAAATCACAGACCAAATGCAGTTATTCAAGCCCCTGGAGACAGGTAAAGAGGAGGAAAAAAAGACTCCTGTCACAACCGAGAAAATAAAATGTCTTATAGTTGGCTCCGGACCTGCAGGTTACACCGCAGCGATCTATGCTGCAAGGGCCAATCTGAAGCCGGTAATGTATACCGGACTCCAGCAGGGAGGGCAGCTTACCACAACAACTGAGGTGGAGAATTACCCGGGATACCCTGACGGTGTCACCGGACCGGAGATGATGGAAGATTTCCGGAAGCAGGCGGAGCGTTTTGGTACCGACGTTAGGATTGGTATTGCAACCTCCGTTGACTTCTCAGCCAAACCCCTGAAGGTGACTTTTGACAACAGTGTTGAGATCCATGCAGAAACAGTCATAATTGCCACCGGTGCCACAGCGAAGTATCTCGGTATTCCGGCTGAGACGAAGTATGCAGGGATGGGCGTTTCAGCCTGCGCTACCTGTGACGGCTTCTTCTACCGCGGCAAGGACGTGGCCGTTGTTGGTGGCGGCGATACTGCCTGTGAGGAGGCAACATACCTTGCCGGGCTATGCAGGAAGGTCTATATGGTTGTCAGGCGTGATGTCCTTCGCGCCAGCAAAGCCATGCAGCACAGGGTGACTCACACCCCTAACATAGAGATACTGTGGCAGTGCCAGGTGGAAGACCTTTTTGGTACACAAGGTGTCGAGGGAGCCGTGGTCGTACGACATATGAACACTCCGGAGGAGGAGAAATTCAATATAAAAATAGACGGCTTTTTCCTGGCTATCGGACATACCCCCAACTCGGAGGTATTCAAGCCATGGATAGAGACTGATGCAACAGGATATATTAATACTGAGCCGGACTCAACCCGGACACAGGTGCCGGGAGTATTTGCCTGCGGCGATGTGATGGATCATGTCTACCGGCAGGCAGTTACAGCTGCCGGTAGCGGGTGCAAGGCTGCAATTGATGCAGAGAGGTACCTCGCGGAACAGGGATAACACTATATTAAAGGGGAAAAACTAACGCTTACTATGCGGAATTTCAAGAAAACATTTCATATTAATGCCGAGCCTGCAGATATCTATGCAGCACTTACCAATCCGTTAACCATTGAGCTATGGTCGGGCTATCCGGCATCCATGCCTGCCAAGGCTGGTGAGGAGTTTATTATGTGGGACGGGGACATCTGCGGCAAGATCATCGACCTGGTTCCTGACCGGAAGGTGGTGCAGGAATGGTACTTTGGCGACCGGGAGCTGGATTCACAGGTGACAATCACCATTAAAGCCAACGGAGGTAACTCAGCCGTGACGGTAGAGCATACCAATATACCTGTTGAAGATTACCAGAATATTGCTGAGGGTTGGAATGAATACTATATGGGAGCGATAAAACGCTTCTATAACCCTAACTTCTGACGGGTAAGAATATCTTTTACGTCTTCAAGTCCTCCTACAATCAGACCTGATATTCCGGTATAGCATTTGGTCACTGATTGTCCGGTCACCTTCTCTGCCCATCGCGGCAGCCAGGTGAGCATTTCGGTATTGATGAATTCAAGCAGGTCTTTTCTGATCATCTCCCTGATCTCGTTATCATCTTCGGTCAGATATTTCTCTATGAGCAGGTTTACGAACAGGAGTTGTATCCCGAGATGATCCGGTTCAAAACCTTCACCGCAGTCATTGCTGTATCCGTACCGGTTGTACATCAGGCAGAGAGACCTGTGATGATCTTCAGTTGAAATACCGTTGTTTTTCCAGTGTGATGCGGCAGGGTACGCTGAGGCGGAATCTTTTTCGGAAAGAAGAGCCTCGTAATTGTTGCCGACAGTTAAATGGCATTCTATTTTGAAGGGGCAGGGTGATTTGAGCAAATGGCTTCCCTGCGTGAATTTGCTGTTCCGGCTCTCCAGTGGCAGGTTCCTTAACAAACCTGCGTCGCAGAGGTGGGGGAGGTCGCTCTCCTCCGGCGTCATGGATACTGATCCCCCGAGGAAGAGAAACAGAGGGGTATATGCCTGCAAAAGTTCGTCGGGGGTGTTAATACTGTTTATGGTGCCGGTCATCGTTTGGTTTGGTTCTTTGCTAATCAATAACATGATGCCGGGGGAAAAGTTCACCTATAATAAATCAGGCAGTAGGCAATTGGCAGTAGGCAATAGTGGGTTGGATATATTGAACTTAGAATTAATGCAGGCATCTGGCTGGATAACCGTCCGATGGCGGATCGCCCCTCTACTGCCTACTGCCTACTGCCTACTGCCTATTTCTTGACTTTCTCCAGCCCCTCCAGCTCCTCAATTCCCATGCTGTCAGAGAGGCTGGCAATAGTCTTCAGGTCAAGATCGCCAGTTATTGAAACGATAGAGCTGCCCTCACCGCCGGTTATCATTACCAGTTCAGCAATTCTGCCACCGATCTCGCGAATCATGAACCTGACCTCCCCGTCATCCTCCTTCACGGTCATCAGATCCTCATAGCCCGTCCGGTTCAGCTTTGGTAGTAATTCTCCGGCGAAATTAATTCCCGAGACATTAGTAGCGCTGTCAATGGTCAGTATCCGTATGCTTTTTATGCGGGTCACCAGGTTGCGGAAATCCTCATCTTCACTGTCTATCCTTGCAAGCAGGCTGAACATCTTTGACGAGATAAATACTGAGGTGAAACCCTCTTTCCCATTGTATCTGTCGAACAACTCATCCACTGCGCTCTTCTGACAGAATGCCTGGAGTGAGAATGCCGCGAGAGACAGTATAAGTACCACTCTTTTCATCGTATATTTTTTAATTGTTTTCCTTATTCTGTTGTGAGCCGGTGACACGATCAAGGTATCTAAGCCTTGACAGACTCTCACCCACCACATTGTTGATCTTTCCCAATTCGTCAAGCGTTCCGGGGGCAATATTCATGGAATTGATTGACCCCAGGGGTTCGGTTCCCGTCGTCATCTTCTCCGAGACAGTCATCAGTATGCTCCTGACTTCAGCCATGGCTATCTCAGGGTCGTTGTAGGTATCCTGCATCGCCATCCTGCCCATGTAGTTAAAGAGCATCCAGGCCCCTGTCAATATTGCTGCCGCAGCGGCGATGCCCATGGCGTATCTCAGAATACTGCGGCGGGGTGACATGCGGATCCGAACGGAATCTCCGCGAAGGGGTGTAATGAGGGTCTGTGGCTCTTCTCCGGGAATGGGCGCCATCCCAGTTGTGGTTTCTGCATCGCCGCGGGTCACCATCTCAGCATCGCGTCGGGTTACCGCATCGAGCCTTGCATAGAAACCCTCTGACGGCTCCGGGACCTCCGGGCTCATCTCTGCCAGGTAGCCGTATTCCTTTATGAGTGAGGAAGCAATGGCGGGCTCAGCAAGAAGTGACTTCAACTGAGCCTCCTCCTCCGCGGAGGTGTTACCCTGGTAAAATTTATCGAGCAGTTCTCTTATCTTCTCCTGTTCCATAGCTGTATATCCTTTCCATCTCTTCCCTTATGCTTTTTCTGGCTCGTGAGAGCACAGTCCGCAGGGCATTAATATTGGTCTGCATTACCTCTGCCGTCTCCTCGTACGAGTATCCCTCCATATCGCGTAGTATGACTGCGCTTCTGTAGGGTTCCTTCATGCGGCTTACAATAATCTCTATCAACCGCACCGCCTCGCGGTTGTCAGTTCCATTTATAATGCCGGCGCTGGTTTCAGGCATTATTGCCTCATCACTCAGGTCTTCGAGGCGGATCATCCTTTTCTTTCTGAGCAGATCGATGCAGGCGTTTCGTGTCATCGTCGTACACCAGGCGGCGGGACTGGCGAAAGTCAGAGCCCGGTTTCTTCCTGCCCACAGCTTCATCATCACCTCCTGCACCATATCTTCAGCTTCCTCCCTGTTGTTCAGGTACCGGAAGGCGAGGGCATAAAGCCTTCGTCCTTCCGGCAGGATAATCTTCCTGAATTCTTCGGGGGTCATGCGTCTCTGTTCTCTTCCCCAAAGTTATCATTTCCCTGAAGTCTCCAAAAGCTCCAGGCGGGCAAGTCCCTCTGCATGATTTTCAGAGAGGCGGTCAACATCCTCGCGCGTGAGGAGGCCGCTGATCTGGATCACGGCCTCATTCTCGCCGGATGCAACCACCAGTATCTCCCTGATGGCATCGCCTGAACTCTTCACCATGATCCTCAGGTCAGTGTCCGGATCCTTCACTGTTACCAGCTCCTCATACCGCCCACGCCTGATCACTCCCCTGATCTCTGACAGGAAACCCTCTCCGGAAAAACCGTTATCCTTCTCCCTGCTCACGATCCGGATTGATGTGATTTTTCTGTCCAGTCCCTCAAGATCGGGGTCGTCGTCAAAATTCCTGAGCAGACTAAAGAGGTTACCGTCAATGGTAACAGAGGAGTAACCATCCCTTCCGGAATAATTGTCGAAAAAATCATCAAGTAAATTCCTCTGGCTGAAAAGCGAAACCGCAAATGCGGCAATCAAAACCGTTAAAACCATTCTTTTCATGACTGTCCGTTTTTAAAGATTATTGAATAGTTATTTATCCTATGACGAACAGGCAGCAAAAACATTACAGAATTGGTGCGTTTTCCAGCAAAAAAAAACCCGGAGTCTCTCTCTCCGGGAATTTGTACTATGCCAAAATTATCTGGTCAGTTCCTGAAATCGGCTATCTGATCCGGATAAGCGTTGGTCTCAAGCTTCTTCTTGACCTCCTTGAAACACTTGATAGTGTAGTTGACATCTTCCATGGTATGTGCTGCTGTGGGGATAATACGAAGCATTATTACGCCCTTGGGCACTACGGGGTAGATCACCGCCGAGCAGAAGATACCGTAGTTATGCCTGAGGTCCTTAATGATATGCGTCACCTGCGAAAGGCCACCTTTAAGGAACACAGGGGTGACGGGCGACTGTGTCCGACCGAGATCGAAGCCTGCCTCGCGGAAGCCTTTCTGAAGGGCATGGGCGATTTCCCACAAGTGTTCGCGTAATTCAGGATGTTCCTTCATCATCTCGAGACGCTTAATAGCACCTACGGTCATTGCCATTGGCAGCGACTTGGCATAAATCTGAGAACGGAGGTTAAACCTGAGATAGCTGATAACATCTTTGTCACCGGCAACGAAGCCGCCAATGCCTGCAAAGCTCTTGGCAAATGTTCCGAAATAGACGTCTATCTGATCCTGAACTCCGAAATGTTCACCGGTGCCAGCGCCGGTTTTACCCATTGTTCCGATGCCGTGTGCATCATCCACCAGCAGGCGGAAGTTATATTTTTTCTTGAAAGCGACGATCTTGTCCAGTGCGCCCAGATCGCCGGCCATTCCAAAGACACCTTCGGTTATAACAAGGATACCTCCTCCGGTGCCGGCAACCACTTTCTGTGCGTGCTCAAGCTGTTTCTCAAATCCTTCCATGTCGTTATGGGGGAAGACAAACCTCTTGGAGAGAACCATCCTGAGTCCGTCCATGATACAAGCATGTGATTCTGAATCATATACAATTACGTCATGCCTTCCTGCCAGACAGTCGATTATAGAGACCATTCCCTGGTAGCCGAAGTTAAGGAGGTATGCTGATTCTTTCCCGACAAACTCAGCAGCCATCTTTTCAAATTTCTCGTGCATGGTTGTCTGCCCTGACATCATCCTGGCTCCCATCGGCGATGCAAGTCCGTACTCTGCGGCCGCCTCTGCATCAACCTTGCGTATCTCAGGATGGTTGGCGAGTCCGAGGTAGTTGTTGAGGCTCCAGTTCAGCACCTCTTTGCCCATGAATTTCATCCTGGGACCAATCTCACCCTCAAGTTTCGGAAACATGAAGTATCCGTCCGCCATTTCCTGGTACTGCCCTAACGCACCACGGTTCTTTCTGAATTTGTCGAAAATATCCACGTCTGTCTAAGTTTTGATTAACGCCCGCAAATTTATTAAAAACATATCTGTGCGAAAGTACCTATTTATACCTATTTGTTTCCATAAATTAACACTCCTTTAACTACGTTGAAGACCAAAAGAGAACACTTTTGCATCTGATTGAACCAATGAATCAAAAAAAGTACTAATTTTGCGCAACATTTCCGGGTATGAGAATCAGGCCGATAACATTCATTCTTCTTGCACTTGCCGTTACATCATGCGGTGAGTATGAAAAGCTTCTTAAGAGCAGCGATTATGAGCTTAAGAAGCAAAAGGTCTTTGACTATTACGATGACGGCAAGTATATGAAATCCATCGAACTGCTCTCACAGATCCTTCCCAGGTACAGGGCCACGGATGAAGCTGAGCAGCTGAACTGGATCAATGCACAGGCTCACTACAAGATACGTGACTATATGATGGCCGGCACCTATTATCAGACCTTTGCCGACACCTACCCCGGGAGCAACAATGCTGAGGAGGCTTCATATCTGTCGGCACTGTGCGACTATAATCTCAGTCCCAGGGCGGAACTTGACCAGGCTAATACCAGGAAGGCAATAGAGAGCTTCACCATTTTCATGCAGAGGTATCCCACAAGCACCAGGCTTGACGACTGCAAGGCCAGGGTGCTTGAGCTCGAGGAGAAGCTGGTGGAGAAGTCCTATCTCAGTGCAAGGCTTTACTATGACCTCAAACAGTACCGCGCGGCAACCGTATCGCTGGCCAACAGCCTGAAAGAGTATCCCGATACAAAATACCGCGAGGAGCTTATGTTCCTTAAGCTCGATGCCCTGTTCCTGTACGCCGAGTTGAGCGTCCCGGCGAGACGGGTGGAACGCTTTCAGACAACATTGGACGAATATTATTCGTTTATAGAGGAATTCCCCCAGAGTAAGTATTCAAGGGATGTAAAAAGGATTTTCGAGACCACGGCGAAGTTTCTGAAGGTGGACTCAACTGTTCAACAGCCAGTAAATAACTGAATTATAAGCAAAAACATGGATTATAAAAAGACATCAGCATCTTACACAACTATTACCAGGGACCTGGATAAGTATGACATCGAAACGGGTAACATCTACGAAAGCGTCCTCATCTGCACCAGAAGGGCAAACCAGATCAGTGTGGAGATGAAACAGGAGCTTAACTCCAAGCTTGAGGAGTTTGCCTCTTTCAATGACAATCTCGAGGAGGTTTTTGAGAACAGGGAGCAGATAGAGATTTCGAAGTTTTATGAGAGGCTTCCGAAGCCGACACTCATTGCCCTCGCTGAATTCGAGGAAGACAAGATCTATTTCCGCAATCCCGAGAAGGAGCAGAAGCAGAAGAAATAAATTCATAATATGCTTAAAGGCAGGAAAATACTGCTTGGAGTTACCGGGGGTATTGCAGCTTACAAGGCTGCAACTATCATCCGGTTGCTTGTTAAGGAGGGGGCCGAAGTTAAGGTGGTCATGACGCACCTGGCAAAAGAGTTCATCACCCCGCTTACCATGGCCACTCTCTCCAAAAACCCTGTATTGGTTGAGTTTTTTGATCCGGAAGACGGCAGATGGAACAGCCACATTGATCTCGGCATGTGGGCTGATATCCTTTTAATAGCACCTGCCACGGCTAACACCATGGGCAAGATGGCTGCGGGCATCGCTGACAACCTTCTGCTTACTACATATCTCTCAGCGCGATGCCCGGTATTTCTGGCCCCTGCCATGGATCTTGACATGCTTGCCCACCCTGCCACGGTCCGGAATATTGAGACACTGAAATCATTTGGCAATCATATTATCGACCCTGACACCGGGGAACTTGCCAGCGGCCTGGAAGGAAAGGGGCGGATGGCAGAACCCGAAGCAATCGTTGCGGAGCTGAAGCAGTTCCTCTCAAAAAAAAAAATAGCTGAACTGCCCCTCCAGGGCAGGCGGATCTTTATCAATGCCGGCCCCACCGTTGAACCTATCGATCCTGTCCGTTTTATCAGCAACCACTCATCTGGCCGCATGGGTATAGCCCTTGCCGATGAGGCTGCCAGGCTCGGTGCTGCCGTAACACTGGTTCTTGGTCCCGTGGCAATCAGGCCGGCAGAAAATGATATTACCATTGTGGCCGTAAAAACTGCCGCGGAGATGAAGGAGGCTTCCGTAAAGGCTTTTCAGGAGTGCGATATCGGGATTCTTGCTGCGGCCGTTGCGGACTTCACTCCCGAAACAACCTCAGAGACGAAGATAAAAAGGGGGAAAGGGAATAAGGTAATTAAACTCAGGCCTACTGAAGACATAGCTGCTTACCTCGGGTCAGTCAAGAAGAAGGGTCAGCTGCTTGCAGGGTTTGCCCTCGAAACGGATAATGAAATTTCAAACGCCCGCGGCAAGCTTCAGAAGAAGAACCTCGACCTGATCATACTCAATTCCCTCAGGGATGAAGGCGCCGGTTTCGGCCATGAAACCAACAGGATTACGATCATTGACTGTAACAATAATATTGATACATTTGAGTTGAAATCTAAAGGCGAGGTCGCCTCAGATATATTGAAGAAGATCATCTCACTTACACGCTGACCCTGCATGAGTCAATCAATTAAAAGCAGACTGATTCTTACGGCCGCACTGCTGCTCTTCAGCTCAGCCGTGGCCATGACGCAGGAACTGTACTGCAACGTGCAGGTCTCGGCACAGAAGATCCAGGGATCGAACCGTGAGGTCTTTCAGAACATGCAACGCGATATCTATGAGTTCATGAACAGCATGGTCTGGACTGACAACCTCCTGAGCTTTCAGGAGAGGATTGAGTGCAACCTGCTGATCAACCTTGATGAACAGCTCTCGGCTGATGAGTTTCGCGGTACCATACAGGCCCAACTCAGCAGGCCGGTTTATAACACCACCTACGAATCAACTGTTCTGAACTTTGTTGACAATAACTTCCAGTTCCGGTATGTTGAATTTCAGCCTCTTGAGTTCAATCCTAACAGCCATACCAGCAACCTTGTTTCGGTGCTGGCTTATTACGCATACCTCTTTATAGGGATTGATTTCGATACCTATTCACAGGGTGGAGGCACACCCTACTTCCAGATAGCCGAAAAGATTGTAACCAACGCCCAGAATGCACCTGAGTCCGGATGGAAGCCCTATGACGGATCAAGGAACAGAAACCGTTACTGGCTCGTCAAGAATATCCTTGACAATGAATATTCAGGCGTCAGACAGTTTATCTACCTTTATCATCTTAAGGGGCTTGACCGGATGGAGTCAGACATGACCCAGGCAAGAACAGAGATCTATGAGAGCCTGCGCAGGCTGCAGGAGGTCTACCGCCGCCGTCCTGACCCGTTCATGTATTTTATGACGGTCATCATTGATGCGAAGGCTGATGAGATGGTCAATATCTTTTCACAGGGATTCCCCGAGGAAAAGAACAGAGTGGTGCAGATTCTCACAGAGATTGACCCTGCCAACGAAACAAAGTACCAGAAGATTCTTACTCCTTCCGGATAATATACTTCCATGTTACGCAGACTGACAGTTAAGAACTATGCCATCATCAAAGAGCTTGACATGGGCTTCAGTGAGGGTTTTACCATTATCACGGGGGAAACCGGCGCCGGCAAGTCTATCCTGCTCGGTGCCCTCGGGCTGGTACTTGGAGAAAGGGCAGATACTGCGGTTCTCCTCAGCGATAAGGAGAAATGCATTGTTGAAGCTGACTTCAGCATAAAGGGATATGATTTAGGGGAGTTATTCGAAGCCAGTGGTGTCGATTATGATGACGAAGCGATACTTCGCAGGGAGATTACACCTGCAGGCAAGTCGAGGGCTTTCATCAATGACACACCTGTCACCCTCAGTGTGATGAAAGAGCTGGGCGACAGGCTTATAGACGTCCATTCACAACACCAGACCCTGCTCCTGGGGAACAATATGTTCCAGATGCGGGTGATTGACTCCTACTCGGGCAGTACGGTTCTTTTCAGGGAATATGTATCTGCTTATTCACAGTATCTTACAGCCAGGCGCGAGTATGAAGCAGCGGCTATGGTTATGGAAAAGGGGCGGGCAGACCATGAGTACTATTCGCATCAGCTCGATGAATTCAATGCAGTCAAACTTGTTCCGGGCGAGCAGGAGGCACTGGAGACTGAGCAGGAGATGCTCACCAATGCGGCGGAGATAAAGGAGGCTCTGACCACAGCTACCTCAGCCCTGTCAGCCGATGATGTCTCAGCCCTCGCGTTACTCCGTCTTGCCCGTACCGGCCTGTCGAAGATTTCAGCATGGCTTCCCGGCGCCGGTGAGCTGGAGAAGCGAATCGAAGCGCAGCTGATTGAACTGAATGACATATCATACGAAGCGGATAAACTTAATGACCGGGCTGTCGCTGACCCTGGAAGGCTTGAATATGTGACCCAACGGATCGACACTATTTACTCGCTGATGCAGAAGCACCGTTGCCGTGACCTGGGAGGGCTGCTTGAACGTCAGAAACAGCTGGAGGATGCGGTGACTGCCACAGCCGGCATTGATGAGAAGACAGGTGAGCTTAAGAAGAAGGCTGATGAGTCGTATAACGAAACATTTAAGCTTGCGGTCCGGCTCTCTGAAGCCAGGCGCCTTTCGGCAGTCCCCCTGGCAAAAGAGATCACTGCTATGTTGCAGAAGCTGGGGATACCGCACGCCAGGTTCGGGGCACGCCTCCTCACCCTTGATGTCCCTGGCCCGGGAGGACTCGACAAGGTTGAATTTCTCTTCACCGCCAACAAGCAGGTTGAGCCTGAAGAGCTTTCGCGCTGCGCCTCCGGAGGAGAACTCTCACGGGTGATGCTCTGCCTGAAGTCGGTGCTGGCAACCAGTTCAGGACTGCCAGCCATTATCTTTGACGAGATAGACTCGGGAGTATCAGGTGAGGTGGCCTCGATGGTAGGCAGTATACTGGCTGAGATGGGCAGGACCATGCAGGTCATCAACATCACTCACCTTCCACAGGTGGCTTCAATGGGCAACCTCCACTACCATGTGTATAAGGAAGAGAGCGATCACTCAACAATTACCCGCATCAGGTTGTTAAAAGGCGACGAAAGGGTTACTGAGGTGGCCAGACTGCTAAGCGGGAGCACCATAACCGAGGCTGCCATGCGCAATGCCCGTGAGCTGCTCGGCGAGAGGTGACATTGAACTGAATTAAACAGAAAAACAGATACTATGATCAACAACCTCCTGGAGGGCAAGAAAGGTATAATCTTCGGTGCCCTTAACGACAAGTCCATTGCCTGGCATGTAGCCGAAAAGGCTCATGCTCAGGGAGCCCGTCTGATCCTGACCAATGCCCCTGTGGCGATACGGATGGGCACCATCGGCGAACTGGCAGAGAAGACCGGTAGCGAAGTAATTTCGGCTGACGCAACAAGTATGAAGGACCTTGAAGAGCTCTTCAGGAAATCAGTTGAGCACTTTGACGGGAAGATCGACTTTGTGCTGCACTCAATTGGCATGTCGCCCAACGTACGCAAGGGCATTCCTTATCCTGAGATCAGTTATGAAAATATGCTCAAGACACTTGACATCTCAGCCCTGAGTTTTCACCGGATACTGCAGACAGCCTATAAAATTGATGCAATAAAAGAGTGGGGTTCAGTGGTGGCACTTACCTACGTGGCTGCCCAGCGTACGCTTGCAGGCTATAATGACATGGGCGATGCCAAGGCCCTGCTTGAGTCGATAGCAAGAAGCTTCGGATATATCTATGGCAAAGAAAGACATGTAAGGGTGAACACTGTCTCACAGTCGCCCACAGCCACAACAGCCGGAGCGGGTATATCGGGCTTCGACTCCTTGGTCGATTTCTCCGACCGGATGTCGCCCCTTGGCAATGCTGACGCGGCCGACTGTGCAGATGTGTGCATCACCCTATTCTCGGACCTGACAAAGAAAATCACCATGCAGAACATCTTCAATGACGGGGGCTTCTCAAGCATGGGGATGAGCCAGAGGGCAATAGAGCAGTACCGGAAGAGTTTTGATGAGTGTCCAGATAAGTAATTATACTTACGGGGATCAGTATTAATACCTCTTTTACAGGCACTCTGTCATTCGTGCAGGGTGCTTTGTTTATTTTAGGTGCACCAAAACCTGACCGCCATGTTGAATCTGATCATTCTGGTACTGTTTTATATCACCTTTCCTGTCTTTCTGATCTGGCTAACCATGAAGTATCCCCTGGTCAAGAAGATCGGCGCGATTGTTCTCGCATATGCTGCGGGCATTATTATTGCAAACGTCGGTATCCTCCCAAAGGGCAGCGATGCCTATCGTGATGCCACTATCGGGCAGAACAGGTCTTACATACCAAAGTCGGAGGCTGTAGAGATGGTTGCGGCAGGCACCCTGTCTGAACGTGATCTGAGGGTCAACAGTGTGGCTGCCGTACAGGATGGCGCTCAGACAGCACTGGTGCCGCTGGCAATACCACTGATTCTTTTCTCGCTTAATGTGCGCCGGTGGCTTAGATTCTCAGGCAAAGGTTTTCTTTCCATGTTGCTGGCTCTCATCTCAGTCATGGTCATTGTAGCTACGGGTTACCTGATCTTCAGGGACAGGGTAGAGGGTGCAGACAAGATAGGAGGGATGCTGATCGGCCTGTATACGGGAGGATCGGTCAACCTGGCTTCCATTGCCCTTGCGCTCGATGTCGAACCCAATGCCTTTATCATGACTAATACCTATGACATGATTGTCGGGGCTATTGTAATCCTCTTCTTTATCTCCGCAGGGCCGGCCTTTTTCAGGCTATTTTTGCCTCCCTTCAAAAGACCTGCTGACAGTAAAGGCGAAGAACTTGATTTCAAGGAAATGAATGACCAGATGGCCGCGGATTTTGATGATTATTCGGGTTTTTTCAGGAAGTCAACGGTTCTGCCTCTACTGAGTGCCCTGGGACTTTCCATTGTTATTCTGGTGCTGGGTCTAGGTGTCAGTATGCTCCTGCCCAAAGTACCCATGACGATCTCGGTGATTCTGGCTATAACCACCCTTGGGGTGGCTGCCTCGTTTATCCCCATGGTGAGAAATATCAAAAAGACCTTTCAGTTGGGGATGTACTTCATCATTGCCTTCTCGATCGTTATCGCTTCAAGGTGTGACCTGAGCGTGATCTTCCAGGCGAAATACCTCAGCCTGCTCCTTTATGTCACCTATGCCTACTTAGGTTCTCTCCTTCTGCACCTTTTCCTGTCATGGATATTCAGGGTGAATGCTGACGACTACCTTATCACCACAACCGGGTTTGTCTACTCGCCCCCGTTTGTGCCAATGGTAGCAGCAGCCCTTAAGAACAAGGATGTCATTCTTACCGGGCTGGCAACAGGCATTATCGGATGGATTATCGGCAACTATATTGGTGTTGCCTTCGGTATGTGGCTCGGCAAATTATAGTCTGCAGTCCACAGTCATTTCAGGCAGTAGGCAATAGGAAATAGAAGAATTTTCGATTCCAGATTTTCGATTTAATCGCAAATCGCAAATCGCAAATCCTTGTGGCCTTCAGATTGAGGCTCCACCATTGGTGGAGACTTAATCCCGATAACGAAGTGTATCGGGACCTCAGACCTTCAGACTTTAGACTAAAACAAATAATTGAGTCCGATATAGAACTCCATGCCTCCGTCCTGCTCCTTAAGAGCCTTACCGATATCGGCGGAGATGATGAAGTTCTCATTCATGGCTATCTTCAGGCCGAGACCTGCTGCCATGTGAGGGGTGTCCTTCACATCCTGGAGGTAGTTGTCAATCGATTCTGATCTATCAAAAGGTTCAGTGTCGAGATAATCTGAAAATGCTGCAATGTCAACATCCACCGGGTCAGTGACCATACCTGCATCAATGAAGTAATTGGTTCCCAGGTAGAAGTTCTGGTTGATGAAGCGGAAGCGAACCATCTTCCAGCGCAGTTCGGCGTTGGCATATGCGATGCCATCACCCACAACCCTGTTCCTCAGGATGCCCCTGAGCGTCTTGCTGCCACCAAGTCCCTCCGAACTTGCACCACGCAGTTCAGATACTATAATCTGTCCCTGGTAGTAGAAGGGCACATCACCGAAGATAGTCTGCTGGTAGCCGAGCCTGTATGCGAAGCTGAGATCATCCTCTTTAAGAGTAAAGTACTGTCTCCAGGTAAGGTAGAATTTCCCGAAGGAGGACTCAGCTCCGAGGAATCCAGGTGCAACTTCCACACCAGTCTCTGCCCATATGCCCTTCATGGGGCAGGCCCGCTGGTCACGAGTATCATAGGATATGCCTCCCTTGATGCCTGTTATCCATCCGCCGTCGGCCTCTTCTTCGGAAATAATTCCTGCTTCTGTATAATACTGGAAGAGGGTTGGCTGAGCCGGATCAAGGTATTTGGGATCATCAGTCTCTTTCCCCTTGTTGAACCTGGTGACATCGAGATAGTCAGTCTTGAACTGCTGGATGCTCAGTCCTGCGTTCCAGTGCCAGTTATTATCTCCTATATTGCCGATGAAGTCATTCTTAAATCGGAAGAGATTTCGCTTCATGCCATAAAATAGACGGCTCCGGTAGTCGGGCGACAGGTTGCCGTTCACCAGTTCGTCATCGGTCCACTCCCTGGTATAAACCGATCCGAATCCGTTGAATCCGTAAAAGTCGTATGCAAAGTCAGGCATATAGCTCAGGTCAACGGCATACCTGATACCCTTGATGAGATAGTCAGAATCGTACATGATCCTGAGGATAGAGCTCCCTTTGGTGAAGGTTGATGCTTCAATATAGATCCTGTGATAATAATCCGGATAGATAGCACCATCGCCGTAGTCAAAAAGGTTAACCAATGCGCCGTACTGGAACCCCTGGTCAGTGCTGAAGGTGACTGCCGGAAGGGCGCCGAAGTTCCATCCTGTCTTGGTCTCCTGGGCCGAAATAGCAGTGGCGAGGAGCCCGGCAAGCAGAATAACATAGAGTCTTTTCATAAGTTTCAGTTTAGTAACAAAAGTAAAGGTAAAGAAAAATGATCCTCATATCCTAATATTTTTAATATTGCTACCTTAGTGACTTTAAATGCCGGTACCGTGAGCCTGATCATATATAATATAGGTATGCTGGTGCAGACCCGTGATCAAAACGTGGCCTTCGTCGCCGGTAAGGATATGGCAAACCTGCCTCTCCTGGAGAACAGCTGGCTGCTTATCGAGGATGATATTATTGCGGCATACGGGACAATGGACAGCATGCCACGGTTCAGCGTCGACATCAGGAAGCTTGATGCCGGGGGTGGGTCTGTCTTCCCATCGTTCTGCGACTCACACACACACCTGGTCTATGCAGGAAGCAGGGAGAAGGAGTATACTGATAAAATCATGGGACTCTCCTATGAGGAGATAGCGAAGAGGGGAGGAGGTATCCTGAACTCTGCGCTCCTGCTGCACGAGACAACTGAGGAGGAGCTCTTCAGGCAATCGATGGAGCGTGTCAGGGAGATCATATCATTCGGTACCGGGGCGGTGGAGATAAAAAGCGGCTACGGTCTGACAACCGAAGATGAGCTGAAAATGCTCAGGGTTATCCGGAGGATAAAGCAGGAGTCGCCTCTGACAGTCAGGGCTACCTTCCTCGGTGCACATGCTGTGCCGGCCTTGTACAGGGATAACAGGCAAGGTTACGTTGACCTGATTGTGAATGAAATGGTGCCGGCGGTGGCTGCTGAGAGGCTTGCGAATTATATAGATGTGTTCTGCGACAGGGGATTTTTCACCGTGGAGGAGACAGCCCGGATACTTGAGGCAGGTGCACGGCACGGTATGCGTCCAAAGATGCATGCCAACGAGCTCGGTTATTCCGGAGGGATACAGACTGGGGTCAGGCACAGGGCTCTCTCCGTTGATCACCTGGAGTTTACCGGGGATGATGAGATCAGCGCTCTGCTGGGAAGCGGAACGATGCCGACACTTTTACCGGGTGCAGCCTTTTTCCTGGGAATGGTTGATCCTCCGGCAAGAAAAATGATTGAAGCCGGACTGCCCCTTGCCATGGCCAGCGATTATAATCCCGGATCATCACCCTCGGGCAATATGAAGCTTGTGATGTCACTGGGCTGCATAAGGCTGAGGCTGCTTCCGGCGGAGGTGATCAACGCAGTGACCCTGAACTCCGCCTACGCAATGGGCATTGAAGAGACACACGGTTCAATAACGGCAGGTAAGAAGGCGAACATATTTATAACTAAAAAGATTCCCTCATATGAGTATATGCCATATGCTTACGGCAGCAACCTCGTGGAGAAGGTAATACTCAATGGCGAAGTGGTTAATATTGATGGGAGTCAGCAGGCTTCAGTCAGGCAATAGGCAATAGGCAGTAGGCAGTAGTGAGAGTTAAGAATTGATAATCAGGTTATTAGGACATTAGACCGCAAGACCGCAAGACCTTCAGACTTTAGACCTTCAGACTTTCGACTTTATAGACTTTACGGACTTTACAGACTTTCGACTTAAAAGATATTATATGAACAGCAAACGGTTGGTAGAGTGCGTCCCCAATTTCAGCGAGGGACGTGATATGAGCATAATAAAACAGATCACCGATGAGATCGAATCGGTTGAGGGGGTGAGGTTGCTGGATGTTGATCCCGGCCGGGACACCAACCGGACGGTGGTGACATTCGTCGGTGAGCCTGAGGCTGTTTGTGAGGCAGCCTTCAGGGCGGTGAAGAAGGCAGCACAGGTGATTGATATGTCAAAGCATACCGGCGCACATCCGCGCATGGGGGCAACTGATGTATGTCCTCTGGTGCCGATTGCGGGTATAACCATGGAGGAGACGGTAACATTTGCACGCGCACTTGCAAAGAGGATAGGGGAAGAACTTTTGCTGCCGGTGTTCTGTTATGAGTCAGCAGCATTTGAAGAGAAGCGGCGGAACCTGGCAAGTATCAGGGCAGGTGAGTATGAGGGGCTGAGGAAGAAGCTTGAAGATCCTGCATGGAAGCCTGACTTCGGACCTGCCCGTTTTGATGCCGGAGCAGGGTCAGTAATTGTGGGAGCCCGCGACTTTCTGGTGGCCTTCAACGTGAACCTGAATACCACTTCGATACGCAGAGCCAACGCCATCGCCTTCGACGTCAGGGAGAGAGGACGCGAGAGGCGCGAGGGTGATCCAATAACCGGCAAGGTGGTCATGGATGCCGACGGCAATCCGGTCATGATACCCGGATCGCTGAAAGCGGTAAAAGCTATTGGATGGTTTATCCCGGAGTACGGCTTCGCACAGATATCCATGAACCTTACCAACATCGGCATTACGCCTGTACATACCGCCTTTGACGAAGTCTGCATGAAAGCTGAAGAAAGAGGTATAAGGGTCACCGGGTCAGAATTGGTGGGACTCATACCACTCAAGGCTATGCTGGAAGCAGGTAAGTATTTTCTTCATAAGCAGCAACGTTCAGCAGGTATTCCGGATTCCGAGATAATAAATATTGCTATCAGGACAATGGGACTCTCAGAGCTTAAGCCTTTCAATCCTGAAGAAAAAATCATAGAATACATACTGAGGGACAAGACCACAGAGAAGCTGGTTGATCTGTCGCTTACCTCGTTTGCAGCAAGAACCTCATCAGAATCACCTGCCCCCGGTGGCGGGTCGGTATCCGCGGCCATGGGAGCACTGGGCGCTGCCCTTGGCACCATGGTGGCCAACCTCTCGGCACACAAGAGAGGTTGGGATGACCGGTGGGAAGAGTTCGCCTCATGGGCGGAGAAGGGAGTACAGTTGCAGAAGAGACTGCTCGAACTTGTTGATGAGGATACTTATGCATACAATGCCATCCTGAAGGCGTTTGAGATGCCAAAGGGCAGTACCGGGGAGAAGGCTGCCAGGGCTGCCGCAGTGGAGGAAGCCACCAAACAGGCATCGCTGGTGCCTCTCACGGTAATGCAGGAGGCTGTCAAATCCTTTGAGCTGCTTTCCGGTATGATACAAAAGGGAAACCCTAATTCTGTCACTGACGGGGCGGTGGGAGTGTTAGCCACCAGAGCCTGTATCAGAGGCGCACACCTGAATGTGCAGATAAATGTTAAAGGATTGAAGGACAGGATTTTGGCGGAGGAGCTTTTAGCCCGTTGCAAGGCGATAGACGCCCGGGCAGCCGCATTTGAAGAGGCTCTTCTCAGGGATGCAATGGAAATAATCTGATTAAAAATCAGCTCTTTTGTTTGGTTATTAGTCGAAATTTCATAAATTGCGTGCTTGTTTCAACCAGACGAAACCTTAATTAACCTAAACTAAATCGTTTATGAAAAAGATCCTAATGATTTTTGTACTGGCAATTGCCACTGCAGCGCTTGCGCTTGGGCAGACAGTACAGATTACGGGTACTGTCACGAGCCAGGAGGATGGTCTGACAATACCAGGTGCATCGGTAACGGTCAAAGGTACTACTATTGGTACTCTGACAGGTGCTAACGGAGCATACACCTTGTCTGTTCCTCAGAACGCCACAACTCTTGTATTCAGCTTTATAGGAATGAAGAGGCAGGATGTGGAGATTAGCGGAAGGACAAAGATAGATGTAGTTCTTGAGCCTGACCTTGTTGGCCTTGACGAGATTGTGGTAACAGCGATGGGTGTCTCGCGTGAGAAGAAATCACTTGGCTACGCAGTGCAGGATATTTCGAGTGAAGAAATATCCAGATCTGGAAACACAAACTTTGCAGTTGCCTTACAGGGGAAAGTTGCAGGTTTGGATATTACTCCTACAAGTGGTATGCCCGGAGCTTCATCTTCTATTATAATCAGGGGAGCCCGCTCGTTTGAAGGAAACAACCAGCCTCTTTATGTTGTTGATGGCCAGCCTATCGTAGGTGGCGGAGGAGGCGGTAGTACTACCGGTGGTTCTGATGGTACCGGCAGGATTCTGGACTTGAACCCTGCAGACATCGAATCTATAAATGTTCTTAAAGGCCAGGCAGCATCTGCACTTTATGGTATACGTGCTTCAAATGGTGTTATTGTTATTACGACTAAAAGTGGAACCAGAAATGAAAAAGGCGCTCCGACTATAAGTTTTAATACAGTCAATACTTTTGATGAGGTGTCACGGACTCCTGATTATCAGACAACTTATTCTCAGGGTAGTTCAGGTACTTTTAGTCCAACATCATCTATGTCGTGGGGTATGAAAATTGAAGATCTTCCGGATCATCCAACTTATGGGGGTAATAATCATGGATATCCGGGTAAATATAAGGTTCCTCAATTGGCTCTCGCCGGTTACGCTGAAGAAGATTGTTGGGTAACTCCTGCTGTATATAATAACTGGGACGATTATTTTAAAACAGGTTTTACAACACAAAATAATATACTTCTTACTCAGGCTATTGATAAAGGAAACTATGCTATTGGTTTTGGTGAGACTACTCAGGATGGTATCGGATTAAATACCGGATTGCAAAGATGGAATGTCAAAGCCAACGCTTCAAGAGATTTTGGGGAGCATTGGAAATCAGGTTTTCATGTTAACTATTCCCAGGTTGAAGTTGATAAACTAAGTATTGGAAACGATGGCTCTCTTGCCGGCGTTCTGGCAGCACCTTCAACCTATAATATGAAAGATATTCCTTATAATTATCCAGGCGATCCTTTCAGGCAAATTTATTATCGGTCTCTGACTTTTGATAACCCTTACTGGGTGGCGGAGAATAATACTTCCTTTGAAAGGACAGACCGGGTCTTTGGAAATACGTTCCTTGAGTATTTGACAGATTTTGGAGAATCAGTAGACCTTAACATCCGTGGACAGATAGGTATTGACTCTTACACACAGGCCAGTGAAACTATCTGGGGACTTGGACATAAAGGAAGTGATCCTGGTAATTCATATGTTGGTGAATCACAGTACAGGTTTACAAATACCAACGCAATAGGTACAGCAAATCTTAATTGGAGGGTTACCGACAATCAAACAGCAACGTTATTACTTGGTGCAGAATATAATGACAATAAAAGTAAAGATGTTTCAGCCAGTGGTACAGGTCTGAATTTTGGTGAATGGCAACATGTCAATAATACAGCTACTCCCTCCAAATCTGAAAGTAAAGGATGGAGTCGAACAGTTGGTTTCTTTGGTCAGTTGAACTGGGATTATAAAGCTCTTTTCTTCTTAGGCGCTACAGGGCGTTATGACATCGTTTCTACAATGCCGTCAGCTAATCGTGGATTCTTTTATCCTTCGTTCAGTGCAAGTTTTGTTCCTTCTTCGTTGGCTGCATTGGAAGATATTAATTGGTTATCATTTGCTAAAATCAGAGCATCTTATGCTGAAGTTGGTCAGGCAGGAAGCTACTATGATCCTTATTACTCAGCAATATCAGGATATTCCAATGGCTGGTATGCCTCTAATTCGATTTCAATCCCTTATAATGGTGCAAGTGCTTATGCTCCGGGATCGACGTTGTACGATGAAAATCTTAAACCGCAGAATACCCAATCATATGAGCTGGGTATAGACTTGTCATTCTTCAAGAACCGATTTGGTATTGAATACACCTATTCAAAACAGAATGTAAAAGATCAAATCTTTTCTGTTCCACTTGCAGGATCAACAGGAGCCAGTAGCTTAGTAACCAATGCCGGACGTCTCAGTACAGACGTAAATGAATTGGTCGTTAACATTGTCCCTGTTGAAGCCGGAGGGTTTAAATGGGATATGCATTTCAACTTTATGAAAATGGTCAATGTAGTTGAGGAGCTTGCAGAAGGAGTTGAAAGCATATTCCTGGGAGGATTTGTAACTCCACAGATTCGTGCAAGTGTAGGCGATACATATCCTGTGATTTATGGTTCAGCGTTTGCAAGAGATGCGAATGGTAATATTCTGGTTGTTGACGATCCGTCAAGTCCATATCACGGTATGCCGGAAACAGGAGCTCCGGGGATTATCGGAGAAGTAACTCCTGATTTTATTTTGGGAGCACTTAATTCATTTTCATATAAAAATATTACTCTTAATGCTTCCCTTGAATGGAAACAGGGAGGGAGTATGTATTCAGGAGATAATGGTTTGATGATGTATGTTTATGGAGTCACAGCACAAACTGAAAACAGGGAAGAAACATTTGTTTATGATGGATATAAACCTGATGGAACCCCTAATGACATAGTAAGAGGCGGTCCTAATGATGCCAGAGCATACGAGAATCTTATGTCTAACGTATTAGGAAATATTGATGAAGCATATATTTTTGACAATTCATTTGTTAAGCTTCGTGATGTCTCGTTGAGATATTCTTTGCCGAATCGAATTCTGAATAAAGCTAATATTGGTGCATCAGTGTTCGCACGGAATATTCTGATCTGGACTGCTCTACCTAACCTTGACCCTGAATCGTCAAATGGTGCTGGTAATGCGATGGGTGGCTTTAACCGTTTCTCTCTGCCACAGACTACAAGCTATGGTATTAGTTTGGATATAACATTTTAATAACTGTTAAATTAAGATACTATGAAAAAGTTACTATATATGTTTCTGGCTGTGGTTGTAATATTATTACCATCATGTACAGAAGAAATAATGGATGAGATCAACTTCAATCCGAATAATCCAACAGATGTGTCATCTCGTTTGACTCTGACTGATAATATGCTTGAGTTAGGTGTAACAGGAGTCGGAGGAAGTATGATGTTCTACGCCTCTCTTTATATTGAGCACACGGTCGGGGATCATGCTCAGCATTTAAGTGCTGAGATTCGCTCCAATGAACCTACTTCAGCTACTACTTATAATAACGACTGGAGTACTATTTACTATTCTCTCTGGTCTTTAAGGAAGGTAATTGAGAGATGTTCTGAAGGTGGAGTAGAAGACGGAGCATGGCATAATCTTGGAAGAGCTCAACTTCTCTCAGCTTATTTCCTTGCAATATTAGCCGATGGCTGGGGAGATACTCCCTGGGAAGAAGCTCTTGATCCAAGTACTTACATGCAGCCTCAGCTAAGTTCTCAGGAGTTAATTTATACTGATGTATTTAAATTCATTGATGATGCAATTGTGAATTTCCAAAAGGATGATTTATCTAACATGGGATCACAGGATGTATACTACGGTGGAGATGTTGACCAATGGTTAAAGTTAGCTCATGCATTAAAAGCCAGGTATTTACTGAGATTATCTCATAAAAGTCCAAAATATAACGAAGTTATAGCTGCTGCAGGTAATTCTTTCACAGGTATTGAAGATCAGTGTCTGCTGACTTTTGATGGTAGTTCATCTCAAACAGGTGCATGGTACAGAATGTTGCAGGACAGAAATTCACATGGTGCAAGTCAGAGTTTGCATGAAAAACTGTTGTCAAGATCAGATCCAAGAGATGACATATATTTTGTACCCAATCCGGAAGGTGACGGATCTCTTGTTTTTGCTGTAAATGGTGCGAACGTCGATATTCAGACCCTGTACGGAATCTCGGGCTTAAGCTTACCAGATGCTCCAACTTATATTTTTAGCTATCATGAACTTGAATTTATTAAAGCTGAAGCTTATGTGAGACTTGGAGGAGCAGCAAATCTGGCCCTGGCAAAGACAGCTCTCAAAAATGCTATTTCTGCTGCATTTCAAAAACCAAATGTTGGGCTAACAGCAGCAGAGGCTGATGCTTACTTTACTGATCATGTTGAAGCATTGTTTGATGCAGATCCATTAAGTGAGGTGATGAATCAAAAATATATTGCTTTTTATGAAGAGGAAGCACTTGAAGCATACAGTGATATTCGCAGGTTGGAAGCTATGGGAGACGATGTAATTGAACTGAAAAATCCCTTAAATCAAACTATCGGATTCCCGCAAAGATTCACTTATGGGTCTGCTGATGTTACTACTAACCCTAATGTTGCAACCGCTTACGGAGACGGAAGTTATGTTTATACAGAGAAAGTTTGGTGGGCTGGTGGAACCAGATAATATATTTTAACGAAAAAAATAGATATTATCATGAAAAATATTAAAAGACTCTTAACATTGATAATCATATTAGGCCTCACTCTTCCGGGGTGTGAGACTAAATTTGATGATCCTGCTGGAGAACGTAATCTAATTGTAGCGACTCCCAAAATTGAGAATTTAAATCCTTCTATTTTCCTGGCAGCCGATAAGGCAAACACATTTGTAGCTTTTGACGTTACAGCCGGAGCAGGAGGACAGTCTATGGACGGTATGATTGAAGTATCATACGATGGTGGTAAGCAAAGGGCTAGATTGCAAGAATTTACTATTCCTGCAACAGGTTTGGAAGTTGCCCTTACTGACGTTGCCACTGCTCTTGGAATATCAGTTGATGATATGGAAGGTGGAGCATACGTAAATATTGAAGTATTAACTAAATCAGGAGACAAGTATTACCGATCCTCTGCTGCTGTTAATCCTTTGATTGCATGTAATTATGTTTCAGCTGATTATGTTGGAACTCCCAATGCTAAGAGTGCTGGATGGGGAGTAAATGGACCGGTTACTGTTACTGTTGATCCTACTAATGAATACATCTTACTTGTTGCCGGACTTGAAACAATTGATGGATTAAACGAAGATGGAGGACCATTACCACTTGTTATTAATCCTGCTTCTTATGCTATAACAGTACCAAAAACAGTACTTGCTTCTGCTGCCTTCGGGTATCATAACATTGCTTATGCAGGGACTGGTACATTAAATACCTGTAGTCGGGCTATTCAGCTAAATATAGCAATTTCAGTTGATGAGGGTAATTTTGGTACTTATGTATTTGATATTACCTATTAATACTAATTGAATAAATATTTTAAACGGCGAGAGCAATTGTTCTCGCCGTTTTTATGTGCGCCCGGCATGGGCTATAACTCCGTGGCGAGAGTTGGGAAAATGAACCGGGAAGAAACCCTTTAAATTTTCCTGCTAATCAAGTCCATTGGAACACTGCCTGCTGAGTGTGTGATATATACATATGTTATTAATCACACCGGATTTGGAAATCAGGAAATAATGTTTACTTTGCGAAATTGTTATTTGTAAATAACCTTTACTAACCTAAATTATCCCCACATGAAAAAACATTTGATGATGTTTGTACTGTTTATGGTTACAGGCCTGCTTGCAATAGGCCAGACAGTACAGATTACCGGATTGGTGACCAGCTCTGAAGACGGGCTGCCTTTGCCGGGTGTAACCGTAAAGGTGCAGGGAATTACGCTTGGAGCGGTAACCGATATAAACGGTGCTTTCTCAATGCAGGTCCCCGTAGCTTCCACTGCCCTTGAATTTTCATTTATAGGCATGGAGAGTCAGATCGTTCCCATCGATGGCAGAACGAAGATTGACGTAGTCCTGAAACCCGACCTTGTGGTTATGGAAGAAGTTGTGGTTGTAGGCTATGGTACTGCAAAAAAGGTTGGTACCGTA
>JFJP01010483.1_pt1 | contig 32289 bp, 25 predicted proteins | sample 431651 | NCBI WGS metagenome assembly JFJP01 (sample SAMN02602958, study PRJNA72255) | Microbial mat metagenome, whole genome shotgun sequencing project. | biome: fresh water; feature: sink hole; material: water; isolation source: purple microbial (photo- and chemosynthetic) mats found in... | reverse complement strand
GCGGCTTCGGCCTGATTGCATCGCTGGACGGCGTGCCGAAACGGCGCAATGTGGATTTGGCGCTCGATGCACTGCAGCGCATGGGTCACCGCGGAGCGATTGCAGCCGACGGCGCGTCAGGTGATGGCGCGGGTGTGCTACTGCAGCGCCCGACCGCATGGCTTGCTGCGTGTGCGGCCGATATCGGCATTGCGCTTCCTGCGCAGTTCGCATCGGGCCTCGTATTCTTGCCGCGCGATGTGACGCAGGCTCAGGCCTCGCGGCAGAAGATCTCTGATGCCGCGCGCGAAAGCGGCTTGATCGTTGCGGGTTGGCGGCGTGTGCCGCTGAATTTGGACGCCTGCGGCCCGATTGCCGATGCACGCCGGCCGCACATCGAGCAAATGTTTGTCGCCCCGGCCATTGGTTTGAATGATGCTGAATTCCGCCGGTCGCTCTTCGTTGCGCGTCGCCGCGCCGCATTGGCCCTTGGCCACGACGATGCGGGCTACATCGTGTCGCTCTCGGCCGACAGCTTTGGCTTCAAAGCCATGGTGGTGCCGGAGCGCCTGCCGCTGCTGTTCCCGGATTTGATGCACCCCGCGCTCGCATCCACCTGCGTCATCGTGCATCAACGCTTCTCCACCAATACCAGCCCGCGCTGGCCGCTGGCACAACCCTTCCGCCACCTCGCGCACAACGGCGAAATCAATACGGTCTCGGGCAATCGCGCCTGGGCACGCGCACGCCGCGCATTGTGGAAGGCCGAAGGCTTGGACTTCGCCACGCTGGGCCCTTTGGTGGGCGAGCAAGGCTCCGATTCGCAAAGCTTGGACGACATGCTTGAGGTACTGCTCGCGGGCGGCTTCGATGCACTCGCCGCGCTGCGCATCTTGATTCCACCGGCTGCGCACACCCTGTCCACCATCGACCCGGACTTGGCCGCGTTTTACGAGTACTACGCGCTGCATACCGAGCCGTGGGACGGCCCTGCCGCGGTCAGCTTTAATGACGGACGTTTCGCCGGCTGCTTGCTGGATCGCAACGGCCTGCGTCCCGCACGTTGGGCGCGCACTGATGACACCTTGGTGATCGCTTCTGAAGCGGGCGCTTTCCGCTTGGACGAAGCCCAGATCGTGGCGAAAGGCCGATTGGGTCCCGGCGAAATGATTGCCGTGGAGTTGGAGAACGGTCGCGTGCTCGACAGCGCCGCCATCGACGGCATCAATGCGGCACGCCACCCCTTCAAGAAGTGGTTGAAGGACGGCGTGAGCTATCTGGTGTCCGATCTGATCGACCCGGCACTGGCCGCCGAGCCCTTCGATGATTTGACGCTGGCGCGTTTTCAGCGCCGTTTTGGTCTTTCGCGCGAAGAGCGCGACGGCATTCTGAAAGTGCTGGCTGAAACCGAAGGCGAGGCCGTTGGCTCGATGGGCGATGACACGCCGCTGCCGGCGATGTCGCAGAAACTGCGCTCGCTGTACGACAGCTTCCGCCAAGCCTTTGCGCAGGTGACGAACCCGCCCATCGACCCGCTGCGCGAAACGGTGGTGATGTCGCTGGTCACGCAAATCGGCGCCGAGAAGAACGTCTTCCAGGCCAAGCCTGAGCACGCGCGGCAGGTGCAACTCAACTCCCCGGTGCTGAGCCAACGCAAGCTGCGCGAGTTGTTGGCGATGCCCGATTACGCCAGCCGCCATGCGCTCATCCATCTCTACTGCCGTGAAGGCGAGAGCCTCAAAGACGCGCTCATCCGACTGCGCTTCGAGGCCTGCCAAGCAGTGAAGGATGGCGCCCTCATTCTGATGCTGTCCGACCGCTACCCGCCCACTGGCGCACGGGCCGTGCATGCCTTTCTCGCAACGGGTGCCATCCACAACGCTTTGGTCGAGGCCGGCCTGCGCTGTGACTGCAACCTGATTATCGAAACGGGCACCGTGCGTGACCCGCACCATGTGGCCTGCTTGGTGGGCGTGGGCGCGACCTTGGTGTATCCGTACTTGGCGTATCAGACGCTGCACGCCATGCAGCGGCATGGTCAGATCACGCTGCCGGGCGATGCCAAAGAGCCCGGCCGTCGCTTTCGTCGCGGCGTCAAGAAAGGCTTGCTCAAGATCATCTCGAAGATGGGCATCAGCAGCCTGTCGAGCTACCGCGGCGCGCAGTTGTTTGAGGCTGTGGGCTTGGCCGATGAGGTGATCGCCCTGTGCTTCCCCGGCATGCCGAGCCGCATTGGCGGTGCAGGCTTCGCCGAACTCGACGCCGATGCGCGCGAGTTCGGCGAGTTGGCCGAAGACGATGCCGCGCCGCTCGATATCGGCGGTTTGCTGCAATACCGCCCCGGCGGCGAGTACCACATGGTCAACCCCGATGTGGTGATTGCGCTGCAGCGCGCCGTGCAATCGGAAGACGCCGAAGATTGGGAGCAGTTCCGTTCCGCGGTGGATGATCGCCCGCCGTCGGCCCTGCGTGATCTGTTCAATGTCGCGCCCCTCGGCGCACCCATTCCGCTAGACGAGGTGGAATCGGCGCAGGCCATTCTTTCGCGCTTCGATTCTGCAGGCATGAGTTTGGGCGCGCTGTCGCCCGAGGCCCATGAAGCGCTGGCCACCGCGATGAACCGCTTGGGCTGCCGCAGTAACTCGGGCGAAGGCGGCGAAGACGCCGCGCGTTACGGCACGGAGCGCCGCAGCAAGATCAAGCAAGTGGCCTCCGGTCGCTTTGGCGTCACGCCGAATTACCTCGTCAACGCGGAGGTGCTGCAAATTAAGGTGGCCCAAGGCGCCAAGCCCGGCGAAGGCGGCCAATTGCCCGGCCACAAGGTCGATGCACTGATTGCACGCCTGCGCCACGCGAAGCCCGGCATCGGTTTGATTTCGCCGCCGCCGCATCACGACATCTACTCCATCGAAGATCTGGCGCAGTTGATCTACGACTTGAAGCAGATCAATCCCACTGCACTGATCTCCGTGAAGCTGGTGGCGCATGCGGGCGTGGGCAGGCGCAAGCCGATTTCATCACCATTTCCGGCCACGACGGCGGTACCGGTGCCAGCCCGATTTCCTCGATCCGCTATGCCGGTTCGCCATGGGAATTGGGCCTGGCCGAGGCACAAGAAACGCTGCGCAGAAACGGCTTGCGCGATCGCATCCGCCTGCAAACCGACGGCGGATTGAAGACCGGACGCGACGTCATCAAAGCTGCACTCTTGGGCGCCGACAGTTTTGGCTTCGGCACCGTACCGATGCTGGCGCTGGGCTGTAAGTACCTGCGCATTTGCCATTTGAACACTTGCGCCACCGGCGTGGCCACGCAGGAACCACGCTTGCGTGCGCATCACTTCAAGGGTTTGCCCGAGCGCGTGATCGCCTACTTCCAGTTCTTGGTCGAAGACGTGCGCAAGCAACTGGCCGCCATGGGCGCGCGCTCATTGGGCGAACTGGTGGGCCGCGCTGATTTGCTTCACGAGCGCGAGGATGTTCCCGAGCGCCAGCGTTTGCTTGATCTCTCTGCCTTGAAGGCCAGTGCTTTGCTGCCAGGCCCCGCGTGCAATATGCCCGGCCCGCCGCGCGAAGCGCCGCCCAGCCCGCTGGCACAGCAGTTGCTGGACGAAGCACTTCCAGAATTGCTTGCCGGCCGCAACGTGCGTCGCGACGTGCGTATCGACACGCTGGATCGCAGTGTGGGTGCAGGCATTGCCGGTGCTTTGGCACGCAAGTTCGGCGAAGCCGGCCCTAGCGCCACGCTTGAGTTGCACGGACATGGCAGCGCCGGGCAAAGCTTTGGCGCCTTCAACTCCAAAGGCGTGCATTTGTATTTGCATGGCGAAGCCAATGACGGCGTCGGCAAAGGCATGGCTGGCGGACGCATCGTCATCGCACCACCGGCGGGTCACCGCTACGTGGCACATGCCTCAGCGATTCTTGGCAACGCGGCGCTCTATGGCGCCACTGGCGGCGAGCTGTATGCCGTAGGCCGAGCCGGCGAACGTTTTGGTGTGCGCAACTCCGGTGCCGTCGCTGTGGTGGAAGGCTTGGGCGATCACGGCTGCGAGTACATGACCGGCGGGCAAGTGCTGGTGTTGGGCCGCACCGGCCTGAACTTCGGCGCGGGCATGACCGGCGGCTTTGCGTATGTGCTCGATCTGCACCGTGATTTTGTCGATCGCTACAACCACGAACTGGTCGACATCCTGCGCATGGAGCCGGAATCGATGGAGCACCATCTGCAGCATCTGCGCCAACTGTTGCGCACGCACGCCCAAGTGGCAGGCAGTGCTCAGGCCCGCGATCTGCTTGAGAACTTCCGCGAAGTGATCGGCAAGTTCTGGCTGGTGAAACCGAAGGCCGCCAGCCTCGATTCCTTGGTTGCCGCATTGAAGAGGGCTGCCTGATGCCACGCGCGCAATTTGATTTCCTCGAACTACCGCGGCAGATGCCGCGCGAGCTGCCTGTGGCCACACGCCTCGGCCTGGATGTCGAGATTTACGGCCGCTTCACTGCAGAAGAAGCCAAAGCACAAGCCGGCCGCTGTCTGGATTGCGGCAATCCCTACTGCAGCAACGGCTGCCCGGTAGGCAACGCGATTCCGCAGTGGTTGGAGCTGGTGCGCCAAGGTCGCTTATTCGAGGCCGCCGAACTCGCACACGAAACCAATCCGCTGCCCGAGATTTGCGGGCGCGTGTGCCCGCAGGACCGTCTTTGCGAAGGCGCATGCACGATCGAGGTCGGCTTCGATGCGGTCACCATCGGCAGCATCGAAAAGTATCTGGTCGATGAGGCCTTCAAGCAGGGCTGGCGCCCCGATCTCTCGCGCGTCAAGAAGCGGCGCGAGCGTGTGGCCATCATTGGCGCCGGGCCGGCGGGTTTGGCCTGCGCAGATCGGCTCGTGCGCGCAGGTGTAGGCGCCACCGTGTTTGATCGCTTCGACGAGATTGGCGGCTTGCTCACCTTCGGTATTCCGCCTTTCAAGCTGGAGAAGTCGGTGATCGCCACACGGCGACAGGTTCTTGAAGGCATGGGCGTGCGCTTTCAACTCGCCACCGACGTGGGTCGCGGTGTCGAGTTTGGAAAGCTGCTTGCCGAACACGACGCCGTCTTTATCGGCACCGGCGCCACGACACCGGTCGATGCGCGCCTGCCCGGCCAAGGCTTGCCGGGCGTTTTGCCGGCGCTACCCTTCCTCATCGCCAATGCGCGACGCACCTTGGGCCGCACGCTGAACGCCGAAGACGCGGCCATGCTGGATCTGCAGAGCAAGCGCGTTCGCGTGCTGGGCGGCGGCGATACGGCCATGGACTGCGTGCGCACTGCGCGGCGCTTGGGCGCAGCTGAAGTGAGCTGCGTGTATCGGCGCGATGAGGCGTCGATGCCGGGCTCGCGTCGCGAAGTGAAGAATGCGCGCGACGAGGGTGTGGAGTTCCTGTTCCATCGCGCACCTTTGGCCATCCAAGGCCAGGGCAAGGTCGAAGCGCTACGCGTGGCGCGCACTGAAGCTCAAGGTCGTGGCGCTTTCGCCTTGATCGACGGCCAAGTGGAAGATCTCGCCGCCGACGTGGTGATCCTGGCCTTCGGCTACCGCGCCAGCCCGCCTGCGTGGCTGGGCGAGCACGGCGTGTCCTTGGGCGAGAGTGGCCTCATCGCTCCCGTGGGCGGCTCCCGCTACCAGACCTCGGTGCCGAAGATTTGGGCGGGCGGCGATGCCCTGCGCGGTGCCGATCTAGTGGTCACCGCCGTGCGCGATGGGCGCGACGCAGCGGCGGCCATGCTGCGGCAGTTCAAGGCCATTCCGGCGCGCACCGCGGCCTAGGCTGCGGTGGCCGGGACGGGCCGCAGCTTCATTCACCGGGAACAAAGGCAGGGCGCGGGTACAATCCGCGCCTTCCTGCTTTTTGAATGACTCCCCATGAGCCTCTCCGCCGAAACCCGCGCCCGCATCGAATCCATCCTCTCGTCGCACGATGTGGTGCTGTTCATGAAGGGCAGCCCGCAGCGCCCGCAGTGCGGCTTCTCGATGAAGGCCTCGAGCATCGTGGGCGGCATCGTGTCCGAGTACGCGCACGTGGATGTGCTGCAAGACCCGGAAATCCGCGAAGGCATCAAGGTCTATGGCCAGTGGCCCACCATTCCGCAGCTCTATGTGAAGGGTGAGCTGTTGGGCGGCTCCGACATCATCGAGCAGATGCTGAACTCGGGAGAGCTGCACGCTGCGCTTGGCGGTGCCGCGCCGGAACGCGTCGCCCCCGAGATCACCATCACCGCGCTGGCCGCCGAGCAGATCCGCAAGGCCATGGCCGAACAGGGCGAAGGCTTGGCGCTGCACATGGCGGTCGATGCCAAGTTCAACAGCCGCTTCGAGCTGAAGCCGGCCAATGGCCAAGAAATCAGCGCCACGTCGAACGGCATCACCGTGCATTTCGACCTGGCCAGCGCCCCGCGCGCGAACGGCATCATCATCGACTGGGTGGACAACGGTGTGCGTGGTGCCGGTCTGTCCATCGAAAACCCCAACGCCCCCGCCCAAGTGCGCGCACTGAGCGTGAAGGACCTGGCCGCCCGCCTGGCTGAGTTCACGGTGGTGGATGTGCGCCCGCCGCAGGCCCGCGCCCATGCCGGCTTTCCGCACGCCCATGTCGCGCTGGACGAAGAGACCCACGATCAGCTCGCCGACTTGCCGAAGAACACTAAGCTGGCATTCCTTTGCCACCACGGCGTGAGCAGCCGTCAGGCGGCCGAGCATTTCCGTGGCCTAGGCTTCACCCAGGTGCACAACGTGGAAGGCGGCATCGACGCGTGGTCGCAAGAGGTCGATGCCTCGGTGCCGCGCTACTAAGCGCGGGACCCTCGCATTGTTAACCGCTGTCAAGATTGGAGCTGAATGCGCTCCATTCACGGTGCAGCTAGAGTTTTTGCGCTAAAAGTGCCGGCTGGGCCTCGAAAGGCGCGGCGGAACGGCCGCGCGCGATGGCCATATGGAGATGGGCAATGATGCGTTTTTTCCGTTTGACCGGCTTGGCGCTTGGAATGGCGTTCCTTGCGGCCTGCGGCGGAGCACCGACACCGGGCGACTTCGCGGCGCAGGCCTGCGAAGTGCGCGTCAAGGAGCAGTTGGGCAGCAAACCGTATCAGTTGGACCTGACCGTCTTGGCCAGCTCGATGAAGGACGACGGCCGCGGCAGTCAACTGCTCACGGCGCCGATTGTGGTGAGTGCCGGCATGGCTGAGCAAAGCAATCAGATGCTGGAGTGCACGGCGCGTTTGAATGCTGAGAAGACCAGCGCCGAAGTGCTCGACGTTCGTTTCATCTGGTAGTCCATTCGGGGCGCAAAAATGCACCCCGAAAAGATCAAGCGCAGGCCTTAGTCGAAGCGCAGGTGCTTCACCGATTTGCCGTGGCGGCGCACCAACTTCAAAGCCTCGATGCCGATTTGAATGTGCCGCTCAACGAAGTTGGCGCTGACGATTTTGTCGGAGGCCTCAGTTTTCACGCCATCCGGAATCATCGGCTGATCCGAGACCAGCAGTAGTGCGCCCGACGGGATGCTATTGGCGAAGCCCGCTGCGAACACCGTGGCCGTCTCCATGTCGATGGCCATGCAGCGCAGTTTGCGCAGGTACTCCTTGAACGCCTCGTCGTGCTCCCAAACGCGGCGATTGGTGGTGTAAACCGTGCCCGTCCAGTAGTCGTGCTCAAGGTCGCGGATCATCGTCGAGACCGCACGTTGCAGTGCAAAGGCCGGTAACGCCGGTACTTCGGGCGGCATGTAGTCGTTGCTGGTGCCTTCACCGCGGATTGCGGCAATCGGAAGCACTAGATCACCGAGTTGGTTCTTGCGCTTCAGACCGCCGCACTTCCCGAGGAACAGCACGGCCTTGGGGTTGATGGCCGAGAGCAGATCCATCACGGTCGCCGCGTTCGCGCTGCCCATTCCGAAGTTGATCATGGTGATGCCGTCGGCGGTGGCGCTGGGCATGGGCCGGTCTCGGCCCACGACTTCGGCGCCCACCTGCTTGGCAAACACGTCCAGATACCCGCCGAAGTTGGTCAGCAACACGTGCTCACCAAACTGCTCAAGGGGCACGCCGGTATAGCGCGGAAGCCAATTGCTGACGATTTCGTTCTTGTCTTTCATGCCCTGCTCTTTCGTCGTGTGTTCTACGTCGATTGTGCCACGGGGCACCAAGCCCTCCGCCGCCAACCATGACCTTTGGCCTAGTGGGAAAGCCCGCGCACTGCCGGTAGGGTGGGGAGCTTCCCTGATGGAGATTCCGGATGCGACTGCTTCCTCTTGCCGCTGCGTTGCTGCTTGGTTTGGCCACACAGGTTGATGCGCGAGTCACCGTCTTAAAGGACGACCCCTACCCCAGCACGTATACGCCGGTGGCATCGGGGACGACCTTGGTCCGCAATGCCACCGTGCTGGTGGGCGACGGCACGAGGCTGGAGGCTGCCGACGTCCTGCTGAAGGACGGCAAGATCTCCCGCGTGGGCCAAGGCCTTGATGCCCCGCGCGATGCCACGGTGGTGGATGGCACCGGCAAATGGATCACGCCCGGCATCATCGATATCCACTCGCACCTCGGCGTTTACGCCTCGCCGGGCCTCGATGCCCACAGCGATGGCAACGAGATGACGAACCCCGTGACATCGCAGGTTTGGGCCGAGCACGCCGTATGGCCGCAGGACCCGGGCTTCGTGACCGCACTGGCCGGCGGCGTGACCTCGATGCTCATCCTGCCGGGCAGCGGCAACCTGATTGGCGGCCGTGGCGTGGTGCTGAAAAACGTACCCGGCGAGAGCTATCAGGAAATGAAGTTTCCGGGCGCGCCCTGGAGCCTGAAAATGGCCTGCGGCGAGAACCCCAAGCGCTTCTATGGCGGGCAGGGTTCGGCGCCGATGACGCGCATGGGCAATGTAGCCGGCTATCGCAATGCCTTCATCGATGCACGCGAGTACATCGAGAAACTCGAGGGTGATGAGCCGCCTGCGCAAGACTTGCGCCTTGAGACTTTGGCTGCGGCAATGAACGGCGAAATCCAGGTGCAGATTCACTGCTACCGCAGCGATGAGATGGCCATCATGCTCGACATGGCCGAGGAATTCGGCTTCAAGATCGCGGCGTTCCACCACGGCGTGGAGGCCTACAAGATTGCCGATCAGATGGCAGATGCCGGCACCTGCGGAGCACTCTGGGCCGACTGGTGGGGCTTCAAGGCAGAAGCCTATGACGCCATCCAAGAAAACATACTGGTCGTTGACCGCGCGCGTGAGGGCAAGGGCTGCGCCATCGTGCATTCCGATTCCGCCGAGGGCATTCAGCGCCTGAACCAAGAGGCCGGAAAAGTGATGGGCTCGGGGCGTCGCATCGGCATGGACATCACGCCGGAGCACGCGATTCAGTGGATCACTGAAAACCCGGCGAAAGCGATGGGCATTCTCGAAGAAACCGGCACGCTGGAACGCGGAAAGATGGGCGATGTGGTGCTCTGGAATCAGAATCCTTTCAGCGTCTATGCGCATGCAGAGAAGGTGTGGATCGATGGCGCACTGCTGTTCGATCGCTCGAATCCGGCCTTGAAGCCGGTCTCTGACTTCACCCTCGGCCAGGAGAGCAACTGATGCGTCGCATGACCTTGATTGCTGGCGCCATTGCGCTGGCTTTTTCAGCAAGCGCGGCGGGCGCCACGCTGTTTATCGATAACGCCAAAGTCCATACCGCCGGCGCGCAAGGCACGCTGGCGAATGGCGATGTGATCGTGACTGATGGCGTGATCACGGCAGTGGCTGCAGAACTGGCCGCTCCTCTAGGTGCCGCGCGCATCGACGCGAAAGGCCAGCCGCTCACGCCGGGCCTGTTTGCCGGCCTCACCGCGCTCGGCTTGGAAGAAATCAGCGCCGAATCGAGCACCGTGCATAACGCCATCGGCGGCGCGCATGTGCATGACAACAGCGGGGAAACTCGTTGGCGCCCAGAGTTCGATGTGATGCCGGCGTACAACCCACGCTCGCAGGTGATCGGCGTGAATCGCGTGGAAGGCCTGACCTTCAGCGTGCTCGCACCCGGCGCCCTCGAGGAAGGCAGCTTCGTGGCAGGCCAAGGCGGCGCGGTGCGCTTTGATGGCGGCTTCGATGCCTTACTGGATGGCAGCGGCAGCTTGTTTGTTGACCTGCGTGCGGGTGCTGTGGCGATGTCCGGCGGCAGTCGTGCCGGCCAATACATGCTTCTCGACCAAGCTATTCGCGAAGCCCGCCCTGCGCCCTCACCGATGATGATGGTGAGCCCGGGCCACGGCCTGCTGTCGCCTGCCGGGCGTGATGCGATGAGCCGCTATTTGCGCGGTGGCCGCGTAGTGTTCCATGTGGACCGCGCCGCCGACATCCTGCAAGTCATCAAGCTCGGGCCGCGCTACGGCTTCCAGCCGGTGATTGTGGGTGGTGCAGAAGCCTGGGTCGTTGCCCAGCAACTGGCAGCAGCCAAAGTGCCTGTGATCGTCGATCCGCTGGTGAATCTGCCGGACAGCTTCGATCAACTCGGCGCACGCCTCGACAATGCGGCCCTGTTGCAGAAAGCTGGCGTGCTCATGGGCTTTACCCAGAGCGGCGATGCCACGCACAACGCACGCAAGATCCGCCAGTTGGCGGGCAATGCCGCGGCCAACGGCTTGGACTGGGAAGCAGCACTGGCTGCGCTGACGTCGAATCCCGCGCGCATCTTCGGCGTGGATGCGCAGATCGGCAGCATTGCCGTCGGCAAGAAAGCCGACTTGGTGCTATGGAACGGCGACCCGCTGGATGTGACCAGCACCGCCACGCAGGTGTTCGTGGGCGGCCGCGCTGTGCCCATGCAATCACGCCAAACCCTGCTGCGTGACCGCTACATGGCGCCGGAAGGTGCTCTCCCCCGCCACTATCCTAACGGACGTTAATCCATGCGCCTCGCCACGCTTGCTGCTGCCACCGCTCTTGCACTGCTGCCTCTGTGTGCCACCGCTAAGGACGATGACGCGCCGGCGTGGGACGTGAATGCTGCGCACGGCCCGACCAAGGTCGTGCGCTTCAGCACTGACGAAGGCACGTGGCTCGATCTGGACGTGAGCCCCGACGGCCGCAGCGTGGTGTTCTCGATGTTGGGCGATGTGTATCGGCTGCCGGTAGAAGGTGGCCGCGCCACGCGCATCACGTCAGGCGCCGCGTGGGATGTGCAGCCGCGCTTCTCGCCCGATGGCCGCGAGATTGCGTACACCTCCGATCGCGATGGCGGCAACAATCTTTGGCGCATGAAGGCCGATGGCAGCGCGGCGGAGCAAGTGACGAAAGAGCGTTTCCGCCTGCTCAACAATCCGGCGTGGACGCCCGATGGCCAATTCATCATCGGCCGCAAGCACTTCACCGGACAGCGTTCACTGGGTGCAGGCGAACTGTGGATGTACCACCGCGATGGCGGCGAGGGCCTGCAGCTCACCGAGCAGAAAAACGATCAGCAGGATCTTGGCGAGCCCGCGGTGTCGCCGGATGGTCGCTACGTGTACTTCAGCGAGGACGTGAGCGAAGGCCCGAGCTTTCAGTACAACAAGAATCCCCATGGCGTGATTTACGCCATCAAGCGCCTTGATCGCGAGACCGGTGAAGTCGAAACGCTGATCAGCAGCCCGGGCGGCGCGGTGCGTCCGCAGCCCTCGCCCGATGGCAAGACGCTGGCCTTCGTGAAGCGCATTCGCGACAAGTCTGTGCTGCACCTCTACGACATCGCTTCGGGCGAAGTGCGCCCGCTGTGGGATGGCTTGGAGCGCGACCAGCAGGAAGGCTGGGCCATCTTCGGGCCCTACGCCAATTTCGATTGGTTGCCCGACAGCAGCGCGCTCGTGGTGTGGGGCAAGGGCGGAAAATTCTGGCGCGTGAATGCCGGCACCGGCGAGGCAACGAACGTACCGTTTACTGCGGAAGTCGAGCAGACGGTCACTGAAGCACCTCGCCAAGCCAAGCGCCTTTCGGAGGACGAGTTCACACCGCGCATGGCGCGTGATGTGGCGACCTCGCCCGATGGCAAGCGCATTGCCTTCCACGCCGTGGGCCGCGTCTGGCTGCGCGACCGCAGCGGCGGTGCGCCGCAGGCGCTCAGCAGCAGCAATGACCGTTTCGAGTATCAGCCGGCGTTCTCGCCGGATGGCACGCGCGTGGTGTTCACCACCTGGCGCGATGCCGAGCGCGGTCAGATTATCGAGCGCGAGTTGGCCACCGGCACCGAGCGCGTGATCACCACCGAGCGCGGCCTCTACTACGGCCCCCGCTACTCGCCGGACGGCAAGGCGCTCGTGTACGTGCGCGACAGCGGAAACTCGATGACCGGCAGTGCGTGGGGACGCGGCGCTGGGCTGTATCTCCAAGCTTTGGACGGCAGCGCGCCACGTAAGTTGGGCAGCGATGGTTACAGCCCGCAGTTCAATGCCGATGGCACGCGCGTGCTGTTCATGACCGGCGGCGGATTGTCGAAGTCGCTCATGTCGGTGGGCTTGCACGGCGAAGAGCCGCGCCAAGTGCTGGACCTGAAATACGTGGATGCCGCAACGCTCTCGCCGGATGGCAAGAGCATCGCGTTCACCGAACTGTTTAACGCCTACGTGGCACCGCTGCCCGCCACGGGTGGCGCGATTGCGTTGTCGAAAGACACTACGGCCGTGCCGGTCACCTCGCTGACCACCGACGTCGGCGCCTACCTGCATTGGTCCGACGCCGATTCTCTGCATTGGATGGTGGGCGAGCGCTACGTGAGCCGCGACTTGGACGACGCCAAAGACGATGGCGGAATTGCACTGGGCTTGCGCGTGCCCGTCGATACGCCCCAAGGCCTTGTCGCCATCACCGGTGGGCGCGTGATCACCATGCGCAATGCCAACACCACGCAGGAAGTCATCGAGGATGGCGTTGTGCTGGTGCGTAGCGATCGCATCGTGGCGGTGGGCAAGCGCGGCGACGTCACGATTCCTGAAGGCGCACGCATCGTTGACGCCACTGGCAAGACGGTGATGCCCGGCTTCATCGATGTGCATGCGCACGCCAATCATTTCTTCAGCGGCGTGATTCCGCAGGCCAACTGGGCGTATTACGCCAACCTCGCCTTCGGCGTGACCACCATGTTCGATCCTTCGGCCAGCACCGAGACCGTGTTCTCGCAGGCTGAACTGGTGGAAGCGGGCCGCATGGTCGGGCCGCGCGTGTTCTCGACCGGCACGATTCTTTACGGCGCCGATGGCGATTTCAAAGCCGTGGTGAACTCGCTGGACGACGCCCGCGCGCACCTTCGTCGCCTGCGCGCCAACGGCGTGTTCGCGGTGAAGAGCTACAACCAGCCGCGTCGCGAGCAGCGCCAGCAGATCAATCAGGCCGCGCGCGAGCTGGGCATGATGACTGTGGAAGAAGGCGGCAGCACGCTACAGCACAACCTCACGATGATTGTGGACGGCAGCAGCAACATCGAGCACAACCTGCCGGTGGCCCCACTGCGTCGCGATGTGATCGAACTGTGGCGGCAAACCGATGTGCGCAACACGCCCACGCTTAACGTGAGCTTTGGTGGACTGTCGGGCGAGTACTGGTGGTATGCGAACGACAACGTTTGGCAGAACGAGCGCCTGCTGCGCTACTTCCCGCGTGAAACACTGGAAGCACGCGCCATTCGTCGCGAAACCGGCCCCGAGTGGGATTACTGGCACATCACCGTGGCGCAATCGCTGAAGGCTTTGCGCGATGCCGGCGTGGGCGTGCACGTGGGAGGCCACGGCCAGCTGCAGGGCTTGGGTTCGCATTGGGAAATGTGGTCGCTGGCGCAAGGCGGCTTCACGCCCTTTGAAGCCCTGCGCGCCTTCACGATTGATGGCGCCGATCACCTCGGATTCGAGCGTGATCTGGGCTCGCTCGAAGTGGGCAAGAAAGCCGATCTGGTGGTGTTGGACGGCAATCCGCTCGACGACCTCAAGGCCAGCGCACAAGTGGCCAGCGTGATGAGCAATGGCCGCCTGTTCGATGCCTCCACCATGGCCGAAGTGGGCGGCCGCCAAGCGGCAGCGCCAACCTTCTACTGGCAGCGCATGGGCAATGGTGTGATGCGCGGTGCGGAATGGGGCCCCACGGCGCCCTGCCACTGCCCGAAGGGCCATCGCACCCCGATGCCTTGGGAATACGGCGGCTCGTGGGCGAACCGCGGCCGCTCGAGTCAGAGCGCTAACGCCGCAGAGAACTGAGTGCGCCGGCAACGAATCGCTCGCGGATGCAGGTAGGCTTACTCCCATGATGCGACTGTCTGCGCTGATGAGCTTTCTGGTGGTTTGCTTGGGGGCGATCCCAAGCACTGCTTTTTCGCACCCAGTGGATTCGGGTGCGAAGGAGCACGTGATTGCCCTGTGCTTCGACGATTCGGACGTGCTGCCTTGGCGCACGCGCGAAAAAACCGGCCTGAACTTCGAGATGCTGAAGGTGGTCAGCGCCGCACTTGGCGTGCAATTCAGTTTTCATGCGCGCCCGTGGCGTCGCTGTCAGGATCAGCTCAAAAAAGGTGAGTTCGACGGCAGCTTCGGTATGAGCTTTACGCCGGAGCGACAAGCCTTCGTCGTTTATCCGCCGGGCGCACCTTCGGATGCAAGTTTGCGTATGTTCGAAGGGGGCTATGTACTGGTGCGCAGGCGTGGTACGGCGGTGAACTTTGATGGCCAACGCGTCAGCGGACTCACGCGTCCGATAGGGGCTGAAAGTTCCATGTCGATCGTTGCAGACCTGCGCCGTCAGGGCTATGACGTGGACGATGGCGCCGCAAGCTCCATGGCACTGCTTCTGAAGCTGAAGGCGGAACGCATCGACGCAGCCGCCATAGGGACCGATCAGATGCGCGACTTGTTTGCCCGCGAAAATGAGCACCTTGCGAACCTCGAAGTGTTGCCTACGCCCTTGGTAACGAAACCCTATTTCTTGGTGTTTTCGAAACAGTTCGTCGAATCACACCCGCACGTGGCGGAACGCATTTGGAAAGCCATTGCTGAACACCGCGAGAGCCCGGCGTATCAGGTACTCCTGCGTAGCGCGTCGAATGTACAGGGGCCCTGATTCCATGCACGCCGCGCGAACCATGGCTGCTTTGCTGGTCGGGCTCGGGTTGTCGATTGCCCTCTCGGCGCAGGCTCAGGCCAGCTCGCCCACCCAAGCGTTGGTTCGCCTCTGTTTTGAAGACACTCCGCTTCCACCTTGGCGTACGCGTAACCGCGTTGGCCTGTATTTCGATCTTCTGCGCGATGTGGCGCGTTCCGTCGGCGTGCGCGTGGAGTTCAGCCCGCAGCCTTGGCCTTACTGCCAGAACGAAGTGTATGAAGGCCGCATGGATGGCGCGTTTGCCGCCGCCTACGGCCCGGAGCGTCTAGGCAAGTTTGTTTAACCGCCCAACGCACCCGACGTGGTCGAAGACCGCATGCGCTCGGACGACATCGTGGTGGTCAGGCGACGCGGCACGCCGGTGCGGTTGGAGAACGGCACGGTGGCCGGTTTGCAAAAGCCCATCGGTGTGCAAGCCGGTTACGCCGTTGGCGACGAACTGAAACGTCTGGGATTGCCCGTACAGGCTACTGCACGCGATCACATCGAATTACTGCAACAGGTGGTGGATGGTCAGTTGGATGCGGCCGCACTGGGCGCCACCAAGATGACCCAACTTCAAGCAAGCGGCGGCACTGCTTGGAGCAAAGTCGAGGTGTTGCCCCGACCACTGTTCACCAAACACTACTTCTTGGTCTTCTCGAATGCCTTTGTGGCGCGCGATTCGGCCTTGGCGAAGCGCCTTTGGACGGCACTGCGCAAAGAGCGCATGCGTCCCGGCTATCTGGCACGCGAACGCGCTGCCCTCGAAGCGCCCGCGCAACCCACTCCCCGCCCCTGACACAGGCGTCGACTTACCGCCAGCCTGTGCGGCGGCGTGACAGGCAGGGACAATAGCGGCCCATGTTCCGCTTGGCGTTTTTCCCTGATGTCCGCAGCTTCTGACGCAACTTCCCTGATTGAAACCGTGGCCGCGCCTCAGCGCTCCGAAAGCGCCATTGCCGCTGGCATTGCCGCCACCATCGCCAACGAAATTGCCGCGCAAACGGCACAGGTGCGTGCGGCTGTGGGCCTGCTGGACGAAGGCGCGACCGTGCCCTTCATCGCTCGCTACCGCAAGGAAGTGACCGGCGGCTTGGACGACACGCAGCTGCGCAATCTGGAAGCACGCCTCGTGTACTTGCGCGAAATGGAAGAGCGTCGCGACGCCATTCTTGTTTCGATTGCCGAGCAGGGAAAACTCAACAAGCCCCTGCTCAACGAACTGCTCGCCGCCGACAGCAAGTCGCGACTCGAAGATTTGTACCTGCCCTACAAGCCCAAGCGCCGCACCCGCGCGCAAATCGCCCGCGAAGCCGGCTTGGAGCCTTTGGCCGATGCGCTGCTCAGCGATCCGTCGGTGGCGCCTGAGGAACGCGCTGCGGGATTTGTGGATGCCGACAAGGGTGTAGCCGATGTCGCCGCCGCTCTCGATGGCGCGCGCGCGATTCTGATCGAGCGTTTCTCCGAAAACGCTGCACTGGTAGGCGAACTGCGCGAATGGCTGCAAGCCAAGGGCGTGCTGCGTTCGAAGGTGATGACAGGCAAAGAAAACGAAGGCGCGAAGTACCGCGATTACTTCGATCACGCGGAGAGCATTGCGGCCATTCCCTCGCACCGCATGCTCGCGCTGCTGCGCGGCCGTCGTGAGGAAATGCTGGCGGTCGACCTTGAACCCACCGCCGATATCGAACAAGGCCACGCCTATGCCGAGGGACGCGTGGCGCTCGCGGCAGGCATCGCGCCGAGGGGCCGCGCCGGTGACAAATGGCTGCTCGACACCTGCCGCTTGGCCTGGCGCGCGCGCTTGCTCATGCATCTGTCCGTCGACCTGATGACCGCCGCACGCGAGAAAGCGGAAGCCGAAGCGATCACCGTGTTCGGCGACAACCTGAAAGACCTGATGCTCGCCGCGCCGGCCGGCCCTCGCGCCGTGTTGGGACTCGACCCCGGCCTTCGCACCGGCGTGAAAGTGGCGGTGGTTGATGCCACCGGCAAGCTCGTCGCATTCGACACCATTTACCCGCACGATCCGAAGCGGCAGTGGGATGCGTCCATCGCGCGACTGAAGCAGCTCTGCGCGGAACACAAGGTCGAACTCATCGCCATCGGCAATGGCACCGCCAGCCGTGAGACCGACAAGCTCGCGGGCGAGCTGATGGCCAAGCATGCCGAGCTGAAGCTGACCAAGATCGTGGTGAGCGAGGCCGGGGCATCGGTGTACTCGGCCTCCGAACTCGCGGCACGCGAGTTCCCGAATCTCGACGTGAGCATTCGCGGCGCGGTCTCCATCGCACGTCGCCTGCAGGACCCACTCGCTGAGTTGGTGAAGATCGAACCGAAAGCCATCGGCGTTGGGCAGTACCAGCACGACGTGAATGCGTTTGCGATGGCACGTGCGCTCGATGCACGCGTCGAGGACTGCGTGAACGCCGTGGGCGTGCATGTGAATACGGCTTCGGCCGCGCTGTTGGCGCGCGTGGCCGGCCTGTCGACAACGGTGGCCGAAAACATCGTGGCTTACCGCGACGCGAACGGTGCGTTTGCTTCGCGTCGCGCGCTGATGAAGGTGCCACGTTTAGGCGAAAAAACCTTCGAGCAGTGCGCCGGCTTTTTGCGCATTGCTGGTGGGGATGAGCCGCTTGATGCCTCTGCGGTGCACCCCGAGGCCTATCCGGTGGTCGAGAAAATCGTGAAGGCCTGCGGCCGGCCCATCGGCCAATTGATTGGCGACACCAGCACCTTGCGCAGCTTGAAGCTGGAAGGCTTCACCGATGAGCGCTTCGGCCTGCCCACGGTGAAGGACATCGTGAAAGAACTGGAGAAGCCCGGTCGCGATCCGCGTCCCGAGTTCAAGGCTGCGCGCTTCGCGGATGGCATTGAAGACATGAAAGATCTGCGCCCCGGCATGGTGTTGGAAGGCGTGGTCACCAACGTCGCGGCCTTCGGCGCCTTCGTCGACATTGGCGTGCATCAGGATGGTCTGGTGCACATCAGCGCCCTGTCGGACAAGTTCATCAAGGACCCGCGTGAGGCGGTGAAGGTGGGCGACGTCGTCAAGGTGAAGGTGATGGAAGTTGATGTGGCGCGGAAGCGCATCGGCTTGAGCTGCCGCCTCGACGACGTACCGGGTGAAACGCGCGGCGGAAAGCGCGAAGAACGCGGCTCACCCAGTGGGCGCAGCGGTCGCGAAGCTCGCGGTGGCGGTCGTCAGGACGCGCCCCGCAGTGCGCCACCGAAGCCGGCCGCCGCACCGGCGAACAGCGCCATGGCGGATGCGCTGCGGGCCTTGAAGCGCTGAGCCGGCGAAGCTCCCACAGGAATTAACGCTCGGCGCCTTGTCGAGCGCCTCGGATTCCGCAGAATAGGTGGCCGGCCGCCCACCTAGGGAACACGATCATCGGCACAGCGCGCGCACTGCTGGTTTGGCTGTTGGTGGCCGTGTCCATGCCGGTCGCCGCCAGTCCGTGGTGGCTGTTTGGGCCAGCCGCGGACAACGCAGGAGCCGAACTGACCGTCTACGAAGCCCAAGATTTGGCTTGGTGGCCAGCCAACCAAGCCCAAGTGGCCCCCTGGGGTGCGAGCCAACAACGGCTGCGCACGGTCGACTTCCAGGGCGGCACGTTCTGGCTTCGCCAAACCTTCCGCAGCGGTCCGACCGGCGGCGGCTACGTCGTCATGCCCGGGAACACGTTCTTCCACACCGCCGAGGTACGCGTCTACGGGCCCGACGGGGTGCAGACAGGCACCGTCGGCATCGGCGAACCCTCGCCGCACGTCATGCACCAAGGGGTCGCCGTGGTGCTGCAGCCGGACACGGAGTACGACGTCCTCGTGCGGATAGCCACCCCGCTCTTCACCTCGCTGCCGCGGGTCGACATCTACGGCGCGGATGCCTTCACCGAACGTGTCCGCAACGAGACTTTGCTGTTCGGGCTGGCTTTGGGCGGCCTGTTGGCGCTGGGCGTCTACAACCTGCTGATCGGTGCGTGGACGAAGTCCTCGGCCTATGTCTACTACGGTGGCCAATCGCTGTGCCTCGTGCTGGGCTGGGCCTTCTACTTCGGGCTGCCCTACCAGTGGTTCGGATGGACAGACACGCAAATCAATTACGCGCCCTTCTTCATCGCGCTGACGGCGCTCCACGCCGGCTTCTGCCGCAGCTTTTTGCAGTTACCCAAGCTCGACCCGAAGCTCGCTCACATGGCCGACGGACTGATGGTGTTGTCGGCAATAGGCCTGCTGGCAGCGCTGACCATGCCCAGTACCGCGCATTTGTGGGCGACGTTTCTCGTGGGCCTAGCGATTACGTTCGCGGTGGGCTCCAGCATCTGGGCGCTGATCAACGGTGTCACCCAGGCGCGCTTCATGCTGGCCGGCTACCTCGCCATCCTGATTCCCGGCCTCATCATCTTGCCCGCCAACCTCGGGATGATGGACGACATCATCGACAACGCCGACCTGCTGGTGCTGATCGGCAACGCACTCGAGGCCATGCTGCTCGCAGTGGCGTTGGCGGACCGCGTGAAGTCGGTGGAAGCCTCTCGCGAAACTTTTCGTGTCGGCATGCAGGCCGCACTCCAACAGGCCAGCACCGATCCGCTGACCGGGCTCAAGAACCGCTATGCATTCAACCTGCGCTTCGAGGAGATCATCGACTCCGACAAAGCGATGCTCGCGAACGGCATCCTGATCGCGATGATCGACCTCGATGGGCTAAAGACCGTCAACGACCAAGAAGGTCACGCCCAAGGCGATGCCCTGTTGTGCGCCGTCGCACAGGAGCTAAAGGCAATCAACGTGGCCAATGCCGAGGTTTACCGGCTTGGTGGTGACGAATACGCGGTACTGCTGCTCTCCGGCGATGAGCTTTCCGGGCAACGATTGAGCCGCGAGCTGCAGCGCGTCGAATCGGAAGTCCGTGCATTGGGCTTTGCGCAGTCGGGACTGAGCTTCGGCATCGCGACTTCGGATCGTGCGCTGCCGACCAGCCGGCACCTGGCCCAGTTGCTCGAAGTCGCAGACCAGCGCATGTACGAGAACAAGGCTGCTCGCAAGGCTCTGCGAGCAGGCCACCGCTTGGCCTAGGCCGGCACACCAACACATCCACCATCGAGAGGGGCGCTCCATGGAGACATCGGCGAAATCGCGGCACTGCAAACGCGCGACACAAACTCTCGTTGCCGCTCTCTCAGCCGGCCTGTGCAGCGCGGTCTTCGGCAGTGGCTTCACCGTGCAATCGCAGAGCGCGGCGGCCATCGCCAATGGGCATGGCGGTGTGGCCCGCGCCGATGACGCTTCTGTCGCCTTGCTCAACCCTGCCCTAGCCACACGCTTCGACGCGCCGCAGACCAGCGTGGCACTTGGCGGCATCGCACTCACCGCGGACTTCGACAACCGCCAGAGCCTCTCAGCAGTCGGCACGCCGGCCATCGGCCCGGCGCGTTCCAGCGCGGATGGCGCGGCGCCCTTACTCAGCGTGTTCCACACACGCCCGCTGACGGAACGAATGGCCTTTAGCGTCGCGCTCTACACCCCCTTCGGCCTGTCCACCGAGTACGACCCCGACTGGGTCGGGCGCTACCAGGTTCAAACAGCGGAGCTGAAAACGCTGGCCGCAAGTCCGGCATTGGCCTTCGAACTCAGCGAACGCTGGTCGGCGAGCGTCGGCCTCACGGCAGTGCGTGGCCAGACCAAGCTGATCAGCGCGGTGGATTTCGGCACGGTCTGTTTCGCGGCGATCGGCCCCGCGGCTTGCGTGCCGGCCAACATCTTGCCGCAGGGCAACGACGGCACCGCACGCATCGACGCTGAGGGCAACGGCATCGGCTGGACGGCGTCGCTGGCGTGGCAAGCCTCAGACCAGCTTCGCTTCGGCGCCCAACTGCGTTCGAAGATCGATCTCGACGTCGACGGCGAGACCTCGTTCCGCAACCCGGTACTTCCGGGCCCATTTGCAGCGCTGACGCAGAGCCCAGCCACCAGCAACGGCGGTGTGGCCTCGACCCTGGTGCTGCCGGAGATCGCCAGCGCGGGCCTCGCCTACGACCTCGGCGACAGCACGCAGCTGATCGCCGACGTGACTTGGACGCGGTGGAGCCGCCTGCAGGACATCCGCCTGCGCTTCGACAACGGCGCGGCCGACAGCATCATTCCGTTCGGCTGGCGGAACACACGCAAGTTCGGTCTTGGCCTCAACCATCGCACCAGTGCGCACTGGCAGTGGAAGGGCGGGGTCGAATGGGAATCGAGCGCCGTCAGTGACGCGAATCGCAATGCTGTCGTCCCGGACAGCGACCGCTTCTTCGTGGGCGGTGGTGTGCGCTACACGTTCAGCGACGCGCGCAGCCTAGACGTCGCGCTAGGCATGATCCGCTTCGCCCGCAGCACCATTGACCGCGACATCGTCGGTGCTGGTCGACTGCGCGGTGATTACGCGCTCGATTCGCTGCACCTTGGCGTGCAGTACAACTGGCATTGAACCGGCAGCGTTATCGAGTTCGTGGGCGGCTGGCCAGCAGGTCGACCGCGCCCTTGGTGACAATCGCGGTCGCGCTGCTTAGAACGTCGCGAGGAATACCTGCACGGCCGCCACCGTGCGTGCTGGGTCTTCTTCATGTGGCACATGGCCGAGCTCGTCGAACACCACGAGCTCGCTGCCGGAAATTGCCGCGTGGAATCGTTCGCCTGCGGCCGATGGAATCAGGCGGTCGCGTGCTCCCCAGAGGATCAAGGTCGGCTGCGTGATCGCCGATACCGGCTTCGTGCTGGCGGGCTCGCCGCGCTTGCCGAAACGTGACATCAGAGCAGCGCGGTTGCCTTCGCGCGTCACGTGGCAGCACGCGTTGCAGAACGGGCGCTGCCCAGCTCATGCGCGCGAGTCGGAATCCAATCGGCACGGAACGCGGCGCCGCAGACGCAGCAGCAACGACATCAGCAGCCGGCGCGCCCGAGGCATCGACGAGCACCAAAGCCGAAACGCGCTCCGGGTGCGCGAGCGCGGCCTGCCAGGCAATACCGCCACCGAGGGAATTGCCAGCGATCACGGCACGTTCAACACCAAGACGATCGAGCACCGCCATCAGCACGGCGACCTGTCGCTTCATCGAATAGTCGTGCGTTGGATCGGGGCCAGTGAGCCCGAAACCAGGCAGGTCGTAACGGATCACGCGACGCGTTGGCACGAGTGCATCCGCCCAGCCCTGCCACGTGTGCAGCGAATCGCCGGTGCCGTGCAGCAGCAGGATCGGCATAGAGTCGTCGCGCGGGCCTTCGTCGCGCAGATGAATGGGCAAACCAAGCACCGTTTCAAATTGCGAAGGCGGCGCGCCCCAGCGCGCGGCGAGTTCTTCAACCGGACGGTCGGGTGCCCAGTTCCACGCGATGAATCCGCCGACTAGCAGAACGCACAGCGCCAGCAGAGCCAGCAGGCCGCGAACAAGAAGACGAAAAACCGAACGCATCGCAAACGCTCCGGGAAACTCTTCCGAGAAGACTAACTGAGCCGGAGGCGTGACTAACGGGGGCCCCAAGGCGCGAAGTTCCTCGTTTCGGCAGGCGGCTCAACGATATGGACGTGGCCATGGTCCAAACCAAGACGCTTCTCGGCGAACGCAAGGCTGGCCATGGCCGCCACGCCCAGCAGGGCCGGTGCGACCCGCCACGCTCGAGCCAGTGACGATGACGGCAGGGCTCGCCTCACAGTGGGAAGAAGCACGAACAAGGCCAAATACAGGAACCCACCCGCAGCCACCGGCTGAAGCCAACTCAAATACAGGTGTGCCGCAGAGCCCAGCAACAAGCCGGCCAACGCGCCAACGAACACCGTCGAACCGCTGGCCAAGTTCCAAAACATCGCCTGCGATGGCTCGAGCCCAGACTCCAAGAGCATCGCGTAGTCGCCCAATTCCTGCGGCAATTCATGCGCGAGGATTGCCGCAACCGTGGCAATCCCCAGCAAGGGCGACGTGGCAAACGCCAGGGCGATCAGTGCGCCATCGCCAGTGTTGTGCACGGCATCGCCCCACAGGGATAGCGGTGCCATTGCTCGATGCCGGTGCGCGCTCGTTTGACGCAGAAGGGCGGAGAGCGTGGCGAAGAGCCCGAAACCGCAAGCCGTAAGCAGTACGGTCGAATTCGAGCCAAGGTCCTCCCACGCATGCGGCAGCAGATGCAGAAAGACATCGCCCAACAACACACCGATCGCGAGGCTCAAGGCCAAAGGAAGACGTTTCGCTACCGCTGCTGCTGAGCCACGAATCAACAGCGGGCCAATCGCCGTGACCAGAAGAACCAGCGCGCAGGCCACAAGTGTGGCCAGCCACCACGACAGGCCCTGCATGCCATCACTCACTCGCAGGGCAACTCGCTACTCGCACGACGGAAAAATCCCAGCACGCGCTCCAAGTGCTCAGCGCCGTAGTGCGCAAGGAACTGCTGGGTGTGGTGCGACTTGGCGTCGGTAAGCGCGTGCAAACGAGACGAGACAAAGACTGCAGTGAGTGGGATGCCGCAATCCTTTTCGATGCAATGCCGCCAGTCTTCGTAAGTAAGGGGAATCACCGGAGGAGCTCCTTCAGTCGAGCGGTTTCTGGGGCGGCGTGTATGATTGGTTGTTATTGTATAACATTACTAGTCTATGGATACCCGCCTCCCCGTCACCGTGCTGTCCGGCTTCCTCGGCGCCGGCAAGACCACCCTGCTCAACCACGTGCTCCGCAACCGCGAGGGCAAGCGTGTCGCCGTGATCGTCAACGACATGAGCGAGGTGAACATCGACGCCCAGCTCGTCCGTGACGGCGGGGCCGAGCTGTCGCGCACCGAAGAGAAGCTGGTCGAGTTCAGCAACGGCTGCATCTGCTGCACGCTGCGCGACGACCTGCGCGACGAAGTGAAGCGCCTCGCCGCCGAGAACCGCTTCGACTACCTGCTGATCGAATCCACGGGAATCGGCGAACCGATGCCGGTCGCGGCCACCTTCGCGGTGCGCGGCGAAGACGGCTTCGCGCTCTCGGACGTGGCGCGCCTCGACACCATGGTGACCGTGGTCGACGCCGAGACCTTCACCCGCGATTTCTGCTCGCCGGATCGCCTCGCCGATCGCGGCATGGTGGCCGGCCCCGACGACCAGCGCGGGCTCGTGAACTTGTTGGCCGAACAGGTCGAATTCGCCGACGTCATCCTCGTCAACAAGACAGACCGCGCCGGCGCCGAGACGACCCAGCAGGTGAAGCAGGTGATCCGCGCGCTGAACCGCGACGCCGAGATCGTCGAGACCACGCATTCGGCAGTGGCACTCGACCGCGTGCTCGGCACCGGCCGCTTCGACTTCGTGAAGGCGCAGCTGGCACCGGGTTGGATGAAGGAACTCAGGGGCGAGCACACGCCGGAAACCGAGGAATACGGCATCACCAGCTTCGTCTACCGCGCGCGTCGGCCCTTCCACCCGCAGCGCTTCTTCCGCTTGATCAACGAAGGCCTCGGCGGCGTGATCCGCAGCAAGGGCTTCTTCTGGCTGGCCACGCGCATGGACTGGGTGGGCGAACTCTCGACGGTCGGCGGCGCGACCCAGCACGAAGCCGCCGGCTTCTGGTTCGCCGCGCGCGACCGCGTCGACCAGCGTCGCGTCGGTGAACGCCTTCGCACCGGCGAGCGCGTCACCGCGCCACTGCCGGAAGCGCACCTCGTCCACGACGAGAACGAATACGCCGCGATGAAGCGGCTTTGGGACCCGGCCTGGGGCGACCGCCGCCAGGAACTCGCCGTGATCGGCGTCGGCCTCGACGAAAAGCGCGTGCGCGAGGAGCTCGACGGCTGCCTGCTCACCGACCGCGAGATGCGCCTCGGCCCCGCCGGCTGGCAAGGCCTGCCGGACCCCTTCCCGCGCTGGCGGATGGGCGGCGCGGAGGACTAGAGCGTCTGCCGGCGCTTAAGGTATCGGGCCGCCGCTGGGCGGCTTCGGTGCTGACGACGCGCTTGGGGAACGGTTCAAAGGCATCGACTGGCTCCATCCGGAAGGCGCCTCCGCCGCGCTGGGTTTCGGCTTAGCCTTCGCCCATGCGACGAAACTGCGACGCGGCGACGGTGGCGTTGGCGGTGTGGCCGACGGTGCAACAGCCGTCTTCACTTCCGTCTCCGTAGCCGCCGTTTCTTCCTCTGACTCATCGGTGCCGTTCAAGCTTTGATAACGATGCGCACCTGCAAACATCGCAGAAAGCGGGCCGTAGCCGTGCGAGAGGCCGTCCAACTCACAGGCCACGACCGAAGACGACAGCGAAAAACCGCACGCCACGGCCAAGATCACCAAGAAACGCTTCATGGCTGCGCACCTTCCGAAAGAAAGCCCTGTTGTTCGGAATACACCTGCACGAACCCCGGCAAGGCGCGTTCGCGCACCACGGCCTGCCACAGCGTGTCGGCCAGCGCAGGCCGTCTTGCGACGAACGCTTTCGAAAAAACGAGAAAGTACGCTTTGTTGATCACCCGGGGGCCAGCCACTTCCAAAGGCACCGCCTCATTCGGGCCGAAGAATCCCGCTGCCTGCGGCTCACTCATGAGTACCGCATCCAAGCGGCCCGCACGCAGCTTGGCGACCATGGCAGCGGTGCTGGGGTGGTCTTCGTCAACCAGCACGCCGTGCGCGCGCGCAAAGACAGCACTGGACGACCCGCGATCCGTGCCCACGCGCGTCGCTCCGCCGCGAAATTCTTTCCCATTCCATGCGGGCTCAGTGCCCTTTCGCCGAACCAGAATCTCGCCAAGTTGGAACATGCGTGCGGCGTCATCCACGCTGCCCTGCGCATTACGCGGATAAACCAAGGTTCGTGCGCGCTCTTCGGTGTACGAGGCGCCGACGATGCCGTCGAAATCACCGCGCGATGCCAAAGCTTGGCATCTCAACCAGGGCAAAGGCACCAACACCATAGGCTGCTGCGGCATCTGCGCTGCCACATCGCGCAACATAGAGATCGAGAAATGCTGCGAATCCGCACCGCCGAGCGCCTCGTTGTAGCAAAGACGCACGGGCGCTTCTGCCGCCAGCGCCGCGCATGCTCCACAGGCGGCCGCGAGCGAGAGCGCTAGGCAAACCAATCCCTTGGCCAGACCGTGGATCACTCTTCAATAATCTCCAAGCGGTCGAGCTTCAAGCTGTACGCCGAAGTGGCCATAGCGTTCTGCGTGATGTCGACTTGAATGGTGCCGTGCACCCAATACGCATCCCACAAGTTGCCCAGCTCGATCGGATTCTCGGGCTTGATGTAGATGAGCTGATTCGGCGGCGGCGGCGGCACGTGAATGCACGCACCGAAGTACGGCACCAAAAACATCTCGGTCACACGCTGCTGATCATCGAACGCAATGGGCACCAGATAACCCGGCACCTTGCCGCGCACACCCTTCATCTCGGCGACGGTCTTGGTACTGGCCATCACTTGCGGCATCTGCATCTGGCCTTCGTGACCAATCTCGGGCATTTCCTCCAGCGCCTTCAGGTCTTCCGGCGGAAGCAGTTCCAACCAATCGATCTCACGTTCATCGGAACTTGCAGAAGCAGACGTGTTGGGCTTGGCACCCACAGCAGGCTCAGCAGGCTCAGCAGCGAAGGTTTTCAGTGCCGGGGCGAGCGTGAGTGCGCCAAGGAGTACGGCAGCAGAACAAAACGAAGAACAAAAACGCATCACAACCACCTTAGGTCAACGATCGACGGCTACGCCGTCTTGCAGGGAGCGCCAGTACGCCAAAACGGCCGGCACCAGTCCCAGAAGGATACCGCCCAACCAGATGCCGCCGAGCAAAAAGAATTCGCGGGCAGACGGCAGGCCGGGCGCCAGGAACAAGCCAAAGCGGGCCTCAAGCCAAGGCGAAAGCGCCCAAAGCGCAGCCTCCAGTAGAGCGACTCCGGCCAGAATTCCTGCACCTGTCAGCAAGGTAGCCTCGGCCAGCAGCAGGCCAAAGACATGCCTCGGCCCAGCGCCCACAGCACGTAGCAAGGCCATTTCGCGGCGACGCTCGTTCAGCGTGGCCAGGATGGTGGTGAGCAAGACCATCAGCGCGGCGAGCACCGAAGCGGCAGCGGCGACGAACAGCGCGCGCTCCACGCCGCCCATCAAATCCCACAGCTGTTGCAGCGCGACACCGGGCAGTACGGCAATCAAAGGCTCGGCGCGGTATTCGTTCACCACGCGCTGCACTTGGAAGGTCGACATGCGCGACTCCAAGCCGACAAACACCGCCGTCACGTTCTTGGGCGTCAGCAGTTCGGAAGGCAAGGCTGCCGCATCGGCAGGACCACGACCCATGGGCACGCCGCCACGCCAGTTCACGTGGATGGCCTCGATGGCCTCGAGCGAAACATATACGCCCTGATCGATGGCGGTACCAGTACGCGCCAAAACGCCCACTACGGTGAACGGTTGATCATCATGCTTGTGCACCGCCACGCGTGCGGTGCCGTGAGCCAACACGATTTCGCTGCCCACTTTGTAGCCCAATTGCTCGGCCACATCGGCGCCCACAACCGCATCATGCAAGGCGCTGAAGGACTGACCCGTCGCGAAACTCAGGCCGCGGCGATCGCCATAGCCCATGCGCGTGAAGTATTCCGTGGTGGTTCCCACCACGCGGTAGCCCTTGTGCGAATCACCCAAGCTGATCGGCACCGTCCACGCGACCGGCGGAAGCGCCGCCAGTTTTTTGTAGGTGTCCCATTGCAGATTGGCGGTCGGCTCGCCCAAACGAAACACCGAATACAACAGCAGCTGCACAGGGTGCGAACGTGCGCCAACGATGAGGTCGGTGCCCGATACCGAGCGCAAGAAGGAATCGCGCGCCTCTTGCCGCACGCGCTCGATGCCCAGCAGCAGCAAGATCGAGAGCCCAAGCGTGAGCACGGTCAAGATCACCGTCGCACGGCGGTTTTTCAAGCTCGCCCAAGCCAATCCAAGCAAGCCGCTCATGACTGCACCTCGGCCAATTCAGCCAGCGATTGCCGGCGCTCGAATCGCTCGGCCAAAGACAGGTCATGACTGACGAACAACAAAGCAGTTTTCGCCGCCTCGCACTCCGTGAACAGCAAGGACACGAACTGGTCGCGATTCTTCGCATCGAGTGCTGATGTGGGTTCATCGCACAACACCAACTCGGGCTCGCCGATCAGTGCACGCGCTGCCGCAACACGTTGCTGCTGGCCCACGGAGAGTTCAATCACACGGCGCGACGCCAAAGCAGAATCATCCAAGCCCAGCGCAGAGAGGTAATGCTTTGCCGCGGTATCCAAGCTGCCAAATCGCGCCACAGCGGCCTTGCGCCGCTTCGCTGAAAACCGGCAGGGCAAAGTCACGTTGTCGATCAAGGACAAGAACGGCAGCAGATTGAACTGCTGAAACACGATGCCCATGTGATCGGCACGCAACCGATCACGCGCCGGACCCGATGCCGTTGAGAGCGCCTTTCCAGCCACCGAGATTTGGCCCGCCGTAGGCTGCAGCGTGCCTGCGATCAGATTAAGCAAAGTGCTTTTGCCGGTGCCGCTCGGTCCGAACAAGAACAGGCGTTCGCCGGCTTCTAGACGAAGCGAAGGCAGATCCAGTGTCCAGCGGCCTTTCGGCCACTGGAAGCGAAGATTGGAAACCTCGAGTGCCGCTTGACTCATGGCGCGAGCACAATGCGCGGGTTCGCCGAAAGGACCGTCACGGCCGTTGCGCCATTCGCGGTCAGTAGCTGCACTTCGATTGTTTCCAAGCTGGGGAAGCGTTTGAACGCGCCCACATCGATCGCGCGTAGTGCCGCCGGATTCTGGCACTGGAAGCGGTAACTCACCTGCCAATCGGAGTGCCCGGCGTGATCGTGATCGTGGTCGTGATCTTCAGCACCAGGCACGGCGAGCACCGGCGCGTCAGCAACACATCCCGCCGCAGCGTTGAACTGCCAAAGAGTCGCGTGGTCGAGCAAGCTCTTGCGCGCATCGGCGATGCGGGCGCGTTCTGCATCGTCGCGCGGCGCACGCTCAAATCCCACGAGGTCGTAGGCCGTGGCCGTCAGCTCCATTGAAACCGTATTGCCCTCAACCGCGAGATTGAGTTGGGCAAGGCCATGCACGTGCGCGTGCTGGGCTTGCGCCACGACCAAACCGGAGCCCATGAGGGCGGAAACAACAGCGAGGGCAAGGGGTGCGGAAGAAAGGCTCATAACGAACTCCACATTGGATGGTGTTACACAATAACGTTTGCAGCCAGCGATCAACAGGCGCGGGGGTGGCCGGTCATAATCGCCGCCCTCCTGTTCAGGCCATGGCATGACGCTGCGCGATTCTCTACTGCTGATCCTGCTCGCCGCCATTTGGGGCAGCTCCTTCCTGTTCATGCGCATTGCCGGCCCGGAATTGGGCGCGGCGCCCTTGGCGTGGATGCGCGTGACCGTGGCCGCGCTGTTCTTGGGGATCTTGATGCTCTCCCGTCGCGAAGCCCTGCCCTTCGGCGGTCGCTGGCGGAAGATGGGGCTCTTGGCATTCACCAATACCGCCGCGCCGTTCCTGCTGCTCACCTACGCCACCATTCATCTGACTGCCGGCTATGGCGCTCTGTTGAACGCCACCACCCCACTTTGGGGCGCGGTGATTGGCACCCTGCTGTTTGGCTTAGCCACCGGGCGACAGATGTGGGTCGGGCTGGCGGTGGGCTTCTTGGGCGTGGGCATTCTGGTCGCCGGCAAGCTGCATGATGTGGGCCATGCCGCGTTGCTGCCCGTGCTGGCCGGCCTATTGGCCACCGCCTGCTATGGTCACGCAGCGCACTACGCCCGCACCGGTTTTCCCGGCGTTAGCGCGCTGGGACTCGCCTTTGGAAGTCAGGTATTGAGCAGTCTTTGGTTGCTCGGGCCCGCCGTCGCCCAGTGGCCCGCCAGCACACCGTCTTGGACTGCTCTGGCCTGCGTTGCGGTGCTGGGCGTGCTGTGCACCGGCATCGCCTACCTCATCTATTTCGGCCTTATCGCCCGCGTGGGCTCCACTAAGGCCACGATGGTGACTTACTTGGCACCGGTGTTCGGCGTGAGCTGGGGAGCCCTGTTTCTTTCCGAGCGGATCACGCTGGCCATGTTGGCGGGCGGTGCCGTGGTGCTGCTGGGCGTGGCCATTGCGGGGCGCGCAAAGCGTTAGCCCTCGACGCGGTTTCGTCCGGCTTGTTTAGCGCGGTACATGGCTGCATCGGCCTTCGCGACCAAGGCGTCTGCCGCGCTACCGCGCGCTTGGTCCAAATCTTCCAACGAAGCCACGCCGAAGCTGGCCGTGACTGATAAGGGGCCTACCGAAGTGATCATCGCGGGTTCGGCCAATGCCCGGCGCAAGCGCTCGGCAAGGCCCTTGGCCTGTTCGGCCGATGCTCCCGGAAGCATGATCAGAAACTCTTCGCCGCCATGCCGTGCGGCCATTTCGCCACCGCGCAATTGAGAGGCCAGACGCAGGGCGGCCTCCACCAACACCTGATCACCTACGCCGTGACCGTGCGTGTCGTTGATGGCTTTGAAGTGGTCGATATCCACAAACACGAGCGACAAGGGGCGCTGCTGAGCTTTGGCTTCATGCACACGCCGCGGCAGCGTGGCCGCCATGGCGCGGCGGTTGGGCAAACCCGTCAGAGGATCGCGCTCGGCGAGTGCTTTCAATCGGTCTCGCTGGCGACGAAGCGCCCCCATACGCAAGGACATCGCGATGGTCATGGTCACGGCATACCACGCAGCGGCAACAAGCAAGGCCTCCGAACGCCAAGCGCGCAGCACCTCGCCGTACAGCGGGCCCAGCACCAGCAGGGGAGGCAGAACGGCGATCAGAACCGCCTTCGCACCCTGCTGCCCCTCTCGCCACAAGGCCACCATCAGCGCAACAGAGCCAAGCACCACCGCAAAAGCAATGAGCCTCCACACGGCGAATAGGTCGACAAGTTCACCACTGAACGTGCTTGCGAGCGCCAGCACTGCCGCGGCCAAAAGCACCCAGTGACGAGTGCGGTAGACGCGTGGGAACACTCGGTCGCAGCGCGCATAGGCCAAGCTGATGTACCAATGCACGCCCACAACAAACGGCGGCAGCCACACCAAAGCCGCACCCATCACCCACCCGCTGGGCAACCAAGGCCTAGGCCAAGCGGCCAGTCCGCTGCGCAAGGCAATCCACAATGCGAATGCCGCAGTAGCCAAGGCAAACAACCCGGCAATGCGGTCGCGCGCATTCGCAAACACCAGCAACGACGACAACAACATCGCCAGCAGCACCGAGAGACCGCCGATACGCAGCGCAAAGCGCATCGTGTCCTCGCGCTGCACCGCTGCGGGATCGCCATAGCGAATCGTCAGATTCCAGCCCATGCGGGACTCGGGCGGCGCAGACACGAAAATCGGCTCCAGCGAGCCGCGCGCCGGCGCCAGCACCGCGCCCACACCCGAGCGGAATCGGCTATCCGTGCTGCGGGCGTCATGGGTCATGCCGCAACGCGCCTGTTTGCCACGCCGAATCGTGACGAGCCCCGGAGGCGCATCGAGAACCAGCACCGACTGCGACCATGCCGGCCATCCGCCCTCTGGGGCGTCGACGCGCACGACTTGGTCATGTGGTCCATGGGGGAGAGCACAGTCGAGCGTAATGGCGAATGGTTTGCCTTGGAGGCGCTCCAACGACGGCGTTGCGGCTACCGACAGCCCAGAAAGCAGCAAGGCAAGCCACGAACACCGGTAGATGAAATGGGCGAGTCGGGTTCGCATGCAGGACGCTCCGCGTCTTTGGCTCAGCCCGTATTCTGCACGCCTGCAGCGATGCCGTTCACCGTGGCCGCCAAGGCCCGGAAACGCGCATCGTCCGGCCGCTCGGCAAGGCGCCAGTCGCGCAACAGCTCCACCTGCATCAGGCTGATTGGGTCGACGTACGGATTGCGCAGCCGAATCGAGCGTGCCAAACGCGCGTCTCGCGTCAGTAAGGGTCCTTCACGCAGCGCCTCGATACCGGCCACGGTGCGCTCGTACTCGGCAAGGATGTCGGCAAAGTAAGGCGCATGGCGCTCGCCCGCGAGCTGCGAGTAGGCCTCGAAAATACCCATGTCGGTCTTGGCCAAAATCATTTCCAGATCGTCCAACACCGTGTCGAAGAACGGCCAATCACGCGCCATTTCGATCAGTGCCGCGTCTCCAAACTGCTGGCGCGCCAGCGCA
>JFJP01014021.1_pt1 | contig 32291 bp, 38 predicted proteins | sample 431651 | NCBI WGS metagenome assembly JFJP01 (sample SAMN02602958, study PRJNA72255) | Microbial mat metagenome, whole genome shotgun sequencing project. | biome: fresh water; feature: sink hole; material: water; isolation source: purple microbial (photo- and chemosynthetic) mats found in... | reverse complement strand
CATCCGCTAACTGTTTTTGGAAGGTAGCACTAACATATTTTTCATCAACAGCCAAAACCATTACTTTATAGTCAGTCAATAAATCATTCCCTACCGCTTCCCCAAAACCTAAACGATGAAATTCTTTACCATAGATATTTACATCATCCATTGAACAAAGAGAAGCATCATTTTCTTGGGCCTGAGTTTTGGTATCATCACTAAATATTTTAGGAGTTGCTGTCATATAAAGACGCTTTTTCCCTTTAAGAAAATCTTGTTCATGTACCTTAACGAAATGGGAGTCATCACTCCCTGAAAGCGTGACCCCTGTAGTGCGATGTGCTTCATCACAGATACGCCTGTAGTCCGATGTGCTTCATCACAGATAATTAAATCAAACTCTGGTAAACCTTTGATTTGAGCATCTGCAATCGCTTGTATTGATTGATAGGTAGAAAAAATAACAGTTAAAGTTTTCCCATGAGCAGCCCGATAACTCTTGATAATTTCTTGGGCGTTAGTTGTTGGGGGGAAAGCTAAATCACTAACAGTTATATCTGAATCATCATCATCACGTTTTCTTTTCCCAACTTTGGTATCTGAACAAACCGCGATGCTATGGAAATTAATATCACTTTCTGCCGTCCATTCTCTAAGGGTTTGGGATAATAAAGAAATTGAGGGAACTAAGAATAAAACCAAAGATTTTTGATTAGTAGCGAATTGTTCTGCTATTTTGAGAGAAGTAAAGGTTTTACCAGTACCGCAAGCCATAATCAGCTTACCTCTATCAGATTCCTGAAAACCAGCGATTACTTTGTCTAAAGCTGTTTGTTGGTGCGGTCTAGTTTGTTTTTTCGGTTTAAGTTTAAGTTGAGGTTTCTTGAGACTAAATGCACTCCAGTCAATAGGACTATTAGCTAAATCATGCAATGTTAAACGATTAACAGGAATTTGTTGATTATTTAAGGTATCTTCCGCGTGTTTACTCCATTTGTCAGTAGTTGAGACAATTATCCTTTTATTAAATACATCTGTGCCTGACGCGGTGAAAAATGAATCAATATCACTTTTTTGTAAAGTATAATCAGGGTCGTAACATTTACACTGAATCGCACAATAATCCCCTGTATCACGTTCTTCTGCTACTAAATCAATACCTGTATCCGGTGCGTTGTTCCGTTTTGGGAAATCCATCCACAGCCAAACTTTACTAAAATGCTCTTTATATAAGGGGTCTGTTTCAAGATACTGAACCGTTAAGCGTTCAAATTTATCGCCTAAGTCTCGTGTTGATGTGGCGGTTTGTCTAAATTCTTCAAGGATAGTATTAAGGGTAATCATGTCTTGAGTTTTTCATAGTTAAACAAAGCCTAAACTCGCTTTATACTCGCTTTATACGTCCCAACTCGCTTTAAAGTTAAACTATCTTACTGCATTACTGTATGAATCCTTAACAATTTGTAACGCATCAGCATCTATTACCCGGCACAAACAAACCCCCAGTTTTGTGCCGGGGGTTTATTTGGGTTTTGAAGGTTAGCGCGATCGCGTTATAGTGTTTGTTCTTCTTTTTCGACATAGCAAGGGAATGTATTGTTTTTATCAGGCTCCAAATTTGGCTACCATAGTTAGTGGGCCAATACTTATAGCGATAGCGCTTAGGGGTTCTTTTGTTATTGAAAAACAAGTTATAAAGGTAAAGCAGCAAATTCCAGTTATCATTACGCTTTTCATTTTTTATTGCCTCGGTTGTTTGTTATTTGTGCTTACTGTAAAGAACAAAGGCTGGTTAAAGGTTTGATAGATGTACCAGTTTGTTTTTTGCCTCGCCGTTGTCTTCTTTTTGGCAGTATATTCCCCAGTTTTGCGTCGGGGTAGTGGTCGATTGTTGAATTGGTCTTAGTTTGGTGGCTCTGACATACACTGTGATAGTCTTTTCCTCTGGGTTGCGATCGCGTTATATCCAGACAAAATCAACCTCCCTCTTTGAACTGCCTCCACAGATAGTTTTTCCGTATCTTAGAGTTTTAGATCAAGGAATAACTGCCCTGGTGAGATATTCCCTCGACTTCGACAATGGTAAGCTAGGTGGCAACTACTACACAAAGCCACTAAATTTTCTAAACGATTATCACCAGGATCAAGATTCCAATGATGGACTTGCAAAATATAAGCTCGGCGTTTTAGGGTATCGGGTAAAGCTTCTCCAGGTTTAAGGCAATAACGACCACATCGTTGACATTGCCAATTAGCTGTTTCCTTAACTGCCAAAGCTAGTTCTTTCCAATTTTGGGGATACCGATTTAAACTCATAAACTGATTTATTAATTTTCATTAAGGCTTTGATATATTTATTGATGTTTTCCCTCAACCCTTTCTTACAGTGTAGTTTTTCCTTGACCCGTTGAGGTAACGAGTAACAAAACGAATAACTTAATCAATAGCAGATAACATAACGAATAACAGGAAGTGCAATTGAATCAATATGTCTGGACTAATTGTTAAAGGGAAACATTCATAAAAACCCCCCTAGCCCCAAGTTAGGGGATTTCTGGCGATCGCTAAATCAGTTTTGTTTGTTGCTTCAATTGGCAATCCCCATTACTGATTGTTAGCTAATTATCTGATTGCACCACCGAAACCTCAAGAACCGCCTCAAGAAATTCCTGAAAAAACCTATCCAGATTATTCAATTCAATATGGAATTAGGGAATTGGGCGGGTGTGATCGCTATTTCAACGGCCAGCCACACTGTTGAGGTACTGATAGATGGGTTAGGTTGGCATCGGAGGAGTGAATACATGATTGAGGCTGTTAATGGGGGGGAATCCTAAGAACTGTCACATATTCATCAGAACTGTTACATAGAGAATTGATTCTTTAACCAATCAATTCTGTACATACAACGGCGGGCGGTAAAACTGTGACTGTATTGATTTGCGGGAACGACGATGTGAATTCTCATCGTATATATTCCTATCTTTTTATTGATCTATCGAAGTGAAATATGCTACATTAGTCCTACCTTGAAGAAAAAAATCCCCAAGATAAAAAAAAGCCACCTCGCAAAAGGTGGGTAATCAATTCAAATTAAATGTATAACCAATTTAACATACTTACTTGCCGACGTAAAGCAGGGGAACCGATTCCCTCAAAGCCAAATCCTCAAATTCTTATATGGTTGTTCAGTAATATAACTAGATCACACAATCTACAGAAGAATGCACAACGGAAATCTGTAGATTCTAAGAAAAGTCTGCAACCCCTAACGATTCAAGGGGGTGCGAGATGAGTAACTTAACCCCTAAGCATTATCAAGAGTTTTTAGAAAGTGCGATTGACCCCGAACTGATTGAAGAAGCGTTTGAATCAGTCACAGGGGGAGAAGAACTATTTTATGCCCTGTACCCCGAACCTGAGAAGGGGTATCCCCGAACCAATACCGGAAGGTTAAACGGCAAATATCAAAAGTTTTTCAATAATTGTGAGGGTTCTACTGGGTTCATTGTTCAGGGAGTTGAACCCCTGACAGGGGAGCCAACAGAATATTTCCGACTCAAACCCGATCTCTGTTGTCCACTATCTAAAAGTTGGGATCATGATCAGCAAAAATTAAAAGCTACAAAATATCGCTCTCCATTGGGCGTAAAGGCGAGATTAATTTTTTTCCCAACTATTCCCAAAATCATCGAGCGTGTCCAGGCACGATATCCAGAGGCATTCTCCCCAAAAATCCTAGATAGTTTTCGGGAACGGCACCAACTTGAACTCATTGAACTTACCATTACTCCTAAGAACTTCTGGCTATTCGTATCCGAGAATCCTAAAATTCCCATCGGATTAGCAGAAGGGGAGAAGAAAGCCGCGAGTTTATTGTCCATCGGAATTGTGGCGATCGCGCTACCTGGAAATCGCATGGGGTATCGTCGGGAGCAGTCGGGATTAGTTTTGCATCCCGACTTAGACTTGTTCACCCAAAAAGGTCAAAGGTTATTTACTTTCTATTTTGATACTGATCTCAAACCGGAAACCCAACGCAACACCGAACGAGCCTTAGAACAGAATGCTAGACTTCTCCTAAAAAAAGACTGCAAGGTTAATGTCGTTAGCATCCCATTACTTGACGATAAAAAGGGTGCAATTGACGATTATCTCTATAGATATGGTGAGAAAGGTTTTGATTCCCTGCCTCCCAAATCATTTATCGACTGGGAATATGGGATAGAGCAAAAATATAGAATTACTCGCACCCCTAACTTAATCGTAAATACCCCATCAATGGGGAAAGCTATTGATGCTAGTATTCTGCCAAAAATCGGATGTTTACTATTAGACGGAGCCAAGGCAACGGGTAAAACTGAATTGCTAGAGAATATCTGCAAAGGGGATGATTTAGCCGTTTTATCATTAGGTCATCGGATATTTTTGATGAAAGGACTAGCAGAACGCTTAGACCTTGACTACCGGAACGATGTAGAGGTTGTCAGGTATAAAGGGACTAAAAATTATGTTGGGGCTAATGGCGAAAATCCCGACCGATTGGCAGCGTGTTCGGAAGGTTTAATCAATTTTTACTCCGCAATTTCATCTCAATTTATCAATTCCGAGAACAGGAAATTATTAATATTAGATGAAGTTGATCAAGTTTTAATTAGCGTGCTAACGTCGTCTACTTGCGATCAGGATGGACACAGACCCGTTTTATTATCAATCTATGAAGAAATTATCAGGGCTGCTGATTTGATTGTTTTATCTTCTGCTGATGTTTCTGACGCTGAAATTAACTATGTTTTGAAGATCAGAAATAAAGGTAAAAAAGCAAATGCTGTTAACAACTTCCCGGTGTTTTACATTAAAAATGAATATGTCCCAAAAGGCTATACAACCATTTTTGTTGAATCTAAGGAGGAAGCCATAGAATTAGCTAAACAAGCACTAAATCGGGGAGAGAATATCTGGTTTGTTTGTGACTCAAGAGCCTTATCTGAGGAAGTAGACAAGGCTTTCCTTCTCCTAATAGGAGAAAGGGAAAAGGGATTATTAATTAATGGGGATACTTCCGGTGAATATGAGCAGGTAGAATTCATCAAGGCGATCGCCAAACAGGATAATCCAGAACAAGTTTTAGAATTTCTAAAGCCTTATAGATTCGTGGTTGTGACTCAATCCCTGTGGACTTCTGCATCTATTACCGTCGATCATTTTGGGGAAGTTTACGGGTGCTTTTCAATCGGGTTAAATGGCGACTGGGATATGGCTCAAAGTTTAGGGAGAATTAGAAAGCCCGTCCCTCGTTTTGTTTATTGTGTTAACAAAGGAAAGCCTAATCCTAATTTTTCTGGATTCTATAAGAATCATGTTCAGCAAAATTTACGGTTAAAAACTGACATAAATAATAGAATATTAGTCAATCAATTGTCAGGATTAGATCCTTTTTCTGATTATCAATGGGGATGGGATGACTCCCCCCATATCGACCTTTACTGCCATTATGTCGCACGGGAAAACCGAAGTAAATTTCACCTAAGAGAGCGATTAGAATCCCGATTAGAATATGAAGGCAACAAAGTAATGAAAGGCAGTTTCATTGACCCTTTATACTTAGCAGCAGCTAAAATTGATGCTAAAGATGCACGGATTAAGGAGAAGGCTCGCCAGGCTGAGGAACTACTTTTTAATACCCATGTACTAAGTGATGATGATGCCAAAAAATTAGGTTATAAACCAAAATTAACTAAGGAACAGGAACGGCAGTTGAAACTTTATCATTTTATTAAATTCTATGCGCTGGGAACTCATTATGATGAATTTCAGAAAAACCCTGATAACGATACCATCAAAAACGAAATCCGACTAACCCATGCCAAGGATAATGACGGCCGGCTACGGGAACCCATTAAACGGCTTGAGTACCTCCGAGGGGAGGGGGAGGGATTTGATCGGGCCATTATTAGTGATGTGCGATCGCTTAATCGTCAAGCGAAACACGGAAAAGGTATTTTCGCGCCCGACTTAAAAAACAATACCTCTAAGATTTGGGCCTTAAATCATTTTGATTTTAGGCAATACCTTGACCCCGATCAGACCTGGGATAAGGAATCATTGCACCCTTTACTAGAAGCTGTTCAGAAAATAAATAGAAACGAATTATCAGCAATGTTGGGTATGAAAATTCCCGAAAAGTTGGGAGAAGGGAATTTGGGAGCTAACTGGCTTTTTTCCCAGATTATGACAACACTGGCTATCAAGACTACCAGCAAGCGCGTCGGAGTCGGAAACGATAAGGAAAGCTTTATCTCTATAGATCAGCCGCATTGGGCTTGGCTCAATCAAGTTCTGACCCGTAGACTTGACGGTCTAGCAACCCAATCCTTGGCAGATGTTGTGATTTTCTCTCCTGTTGGGACTGCTGTGGACAACCCCCCCATTAATATAGAAGTAACGGGGGGGTTGTCCGAAAAGGAACAGGACAACCCCCAAGAAAAATCTGTTCCGGCGCCCGACGTTCAAAATCTGTTTCCAAATCTGAAGGACAAAATTGTAGTCAATGCCGAAACGGGACGGCCCGACAAAGTGATCAAATATGGCAATTATTCAACCTGGATCACCCAAAATCAAGATTTCGTCTCATTGAACGACATCAGAGAGGGAATATGGCGCTTATCTAATATTGACGATATGGTGCGATGGATTAAAGAAGCGATAGCCACTTCGAGTGCCATCAAAGCTAAGTGGTTATCTGATAATTTTGGATGGGGGTCGGATTGCTTAATGGTTAAAGCTATTAATTTATTTCCAGATGAGCTTTTGCCTATCTATGAGATTGAGTTTTAGCGATCGCACCGGAGCAGTTGATTTTTTCATCCCACTTGTCACAGCAACACCCACACCCTAACAATTCTCTTAACGGGTATGGGTGCAAATCTTGAAAGTAAACAGGCACGGCAAGGCTAAAATTTTAACCCATGCTGAAATTCAAACCCTATTTAATGATGGACTCAACAACCTCAGAGATCGGGTAATTTTTGCTGTCTGTTTATTTACCGCAGCAAGGATTAATGAAGCTGTGACTCTCCACACTCAAGATGTCTATGACAAACGGGGTCATGTCCGACCGGAGTTAACATTCCGTAAGTCCCACACCAAACGCAAGTTAGCAACCCGTACTATTCCCGTACTAGATGAACTCAGGGGATATTTAGAGAAGTACAAACCAGAAGCGGGTAGAAAATGGTTGTTTCCCGGTGGTGTGTTCCGAGACAACCAAGCCACTCATTTGAACCCTCGTTCTGCCAGTCGGGTTCTTAAAAAAGCTTTTGACCGGGTTGAGATTGATGGGGCTAGTACCCATTCAATGCGTCGCACCGCTTTAACCTTGATGAGCAACGCTGGTATCCCTTTGAGGACGATTCAGGAAGTCTCAGGACATCGGAACCTTGAGCAACTACAGCAATATTTAGAGGTTCAACCCGAACAGGTTAGAGGGGCTGTGAGTATCCTCTCTATGCTTTCCCCTATTGACGATACCCCTGTGAATATAGGCTTATTTCTTCACAGCCCTACCCCAGAACCTTTGCCATCCAACGACAGTAGCCCATAGCTTGATTTTTGAAGTTTTGTTATTTGAGGTAGCCCGGTAGCCACCGAGATACCTGCAAAATGGGACAGGTTGTAAAGTTTTGTTGCCACTAATCGCTGAAAACCTTACATAGAGAGAGTTATATTGGCTACTTTGCGGTTGGTGTCACGTTCGCTATTTCGCTATTTCGCCGTAAAGTACCAAGCTAAAAACCATCTCACGGTGTTTGAGTAGCAATCGTGCGAAAAGTGCCGTTAAGGATTTGGCTTTCACTGTACCAGTTAAACCTTCGTGAAAAGACAAGGCTGAAACCTCTACTCTACCGTGTCAATTGGCTGTCCCAAATAGACTACAGTTCAATTGGTACATTTCGTTCAGGCAGAATATAAGTGTGAGAATTGCCTGGTAAAACGCTCACTCAGAATGACTTTCAACCTTAGCGTAAGTTTCTGCACGATTGCTACTTAAACCCCCTCACTAATAACTTTAGTAAAAATGCTGCAAAAAAGCAGTAAAGCATCTCCTAAACTGATGATTGGAAATTTATCTATTTTGTAGAATGAATATAGTTTTCTTAGACCCAGATGCAACAAAATCACTTGTTCCATTATTAACGATTATTGAACATCATCCTGATAGCATTGTTGGTTGTATTCTTATGGCAACCCAACATTCAAATGAAGCAGATCCTCCCAACTGGTTTCTTGATAGTTATAATTCTGATAATACTGCTTCAACTTTACTTAATTGTGTAAATAAAGGGATGGTATCAGAGAATATGAGTGCTTTTCTAATTATTAGAGAACCTAATTCATTTCTACAGTTAAGTGTTTTAGCAGCTATAGCTTGCTTTAACTTTAACTATAGTACAAACGGGGGAAGAGGTGGTAAAAAACTTTTAGAAGTCTTGGCTAAACATAATATTAGGACATATCCTTCTGAAATTAGTTTGCCTTTTGATAGCTATTTATCTAAATCTTTACATGAGAGAAATGAACAAATAAAAACAGATTTTGAACAAGTTTTTGGAACAATAGCTCAACTATGGTTGCCTAAAAGTTGGGGGCTTGAACCTGTTTCTTATTAAGTTGGCTGATCCTAACTTTTGATGGGGTGTCTATCGCTTAGTAAACAGGTGTAAACTAATTGATAGACACTATAAATAGACAGTATAACAGACAGATGAAGATTAAGGATTTACAGGAACGCTACGGGTTAAAAACACGGCAATCAATCTATGATTGGATTAAGGCTGGAAAGCTTACATTACCGAAAGATGAGCGGGGTCACGCCTACGCTACACCGGAACAAATTGAAGTTTTAGACCAACTGGCAGAACACCTAAAAGCAGGGGGAACGTTGGGCAGTTTTACCCCGGTGTCTAGTCCTAAAATTTACACCTCAGTAGACAGTCAGATAGACACCTCTAACCCCTCTACTGTCTACCAGATAGTAGACACTGTAAATTCAACAGAAGACAGTCCGATGGTCATGTTAGAGCGGTTGGTGGGTGTTATAGTCTCCAACATTCAACCCCGTTCGCCGCTATGGTTTCATGAGGAACTGGAGAAAGCGAGTAAACAAGGTTGGATTCTGTCTGGTTCCGATGTTGAGGCATTAATTGGAGTTAAACCCAAAGGTGAAATATTCCACCGGGGCGGGTGGGAGTTTGTTAGAACAGGTAAGATTGGGAATCAAGGAGCTTGGAAGGTTGTTAAAGCGTTACTGTCCTAATTTTTCAAAAAAACAGAGGAGTAACCTAACCTTTATGATGTTACTCCCTGAAAAATAACTATAATTGACTCACTACGTTTTAATTAAGTAAGCCATGATGAAGCTAATGACTTGGAAGAAAAATATAGCAATAATACTGTTTATTACGCCTTTCATTTACTGCGTCAAACCTGCTACAGCTAATCCTTGTGAACCATCTCCTATAAGCCAACAAGAAATGTTTGCGTGTAGTTTTTTTATGTACAATCAAGCTGATACTGAATTAAATAGAGTATGGAAAAATTTGTCTGAGTCTACTAGAAATCAGTTGAGGCAAGAACAAAGAGACTGGATTAAGTATCGAGATGAGAAATGCGAACAAGAAACCCAAGAAAATTTTGACAAGAATAGCATATATTATCGGCTAACATTTCCTAGTTGCCAAGCCGAGGAAACCAAAAAGAGAACTGAGTATTTAAGACGGTTCTTATAATAGTTTTTCTGGAGATATTAAAGGATAATATAAGCCATAAAAAGGGCGTAAATAGAAGGTTCGTGTCACCAGGTGCAGCCTTGTAAAGTTTTGTAAAATGACTCGTTTTTCGCCCTATTAGATTTTAGCTACTGTCGCATAAATCGGAAATGGCATTTTTAATCTACAAGCTTAATTTGACTTTCATGAATCCAACCATCTGCACCCTCGCAAGCTGGGGTTCGATACCAACCATTTACAGGGTTCCCACGAATCTGAACCCTTCTTTTGTCAGGGATCGTACATAGGACTTCGCCATTAGGGGAATATCGTACATTAGAAGGTGGATCGTAAACAATCCAAGTTTTCTCTCTTGTCCGTTGGCTTTGCTGACTCTGATTAGATTGACTGTTCATTGCAATTCTACAGGCTGTAGATATAAGATTTTGCGTTGCTTGAGATTGAGGAGTATAGTGTGTCGAATCCCCTTTTACAACCCAAGATTTATTTCTACAGCTAATTGTTGCATCTATTCTTTCATTATTCAGATAATATGTCGCACTGATGAATAACCCAGTACCCACTGGTGTCCATAGTGAGACAGAATTAGTATCGAGAGTAACGGTTTCTCCGGTGGAAGCTGTACCAAGAACTACCATTTCAGCTTGGGCAGGTTGCCAGACAAAAGGAGCTAGGAGAGCGATCGCTAAACCTATCAATCTAAATTTATTCACGAATTTTCCTCTAAGTAATGTCTATACGGTAGTGATGAATAACAAATGTTCAGGCTCTAAGTTGAGCATCTAAAGTATTCCTGATTCAATTAAACTACAACTTTGGGCAAAATCGGCAGGGCGTTGTGAGTTCAAAGGGTGTAACGTGTTTGGTATATAACAACTTATCTCAATAACAGAATATCAAGTTTTGCTATTCTCAGGGATAGCGTTATTTTTGTTATGGGGGTTTGTGTAGCAATCGTACAGAAACTTACGCTAAGGCTAAAACCAAATTACAGCATAGGTTTTGGAAGTTGACTTTTCTTGACAAATCTCTCAATCCGTTTTGTACCAAATAAACTAAAGTCTATTTGGTACAGCCAGTTGACACGATAGAGCAACGGTTTCAGCCTTGTCTTTTCACGAAGGTTTAACTGGTACAGTGAAAGCCAAATCCTTAACGGCACTGCACGATTGCTACTCAAACCCCAAAGTCAATAAATTTTCTGCCCGTCTGTTCAGGGTCAAATTGATAATCATTACAAGTTTTACCATCGGGGCCAGTGGGATGAACAGCACAAACTAGATTATAGTCCCAGGCATAATATCGGCAACAAATACAATCGTTAATTCGGGGCATGGTTTTAACAGTTGGAGTATTGCTTCTATTTTCTCCTATGAAGATTTAAAATTGTAGTTAGCTTTGTTTGAGAGAAAATATGAATATTTGTAAAGCCAGAGGGAGAGCCATTATCTTAGTAATCGGATTTAGCTTGTTTCCTATTGCCACAATAATCTCACCCGCATTTAATACTTTTACGGCTCCTGTTTTAGCTGCGGGCAAAAATCTAATTGTTGATGGAAACGGTAATTTCTTTGTTGATGGAGTAGGTGGAAAAGGGTTTTTACCTTATGAATGGGAAATTATAGATCCTGATGGAGTAAATTGTCGATATGAAGATAGACAGAATCCAGGGGGTTGGACTATTTATAATTATCCATCTAGTCAGGTTTATCCCAAGGGTCAGAGTTTTTCAGGCGTCGGTATTTTTTTAGATGATAGAGGTGATCCTTGGATCTGGGTTGGAACATCAGTTTCCCGACAACGATGTTGGGTTCGAGCCAATAACAGGTTAGTACGACCTATTAGACAACTTCCTAGATAAAGGTTTACTTTTGTTATTAGAGGTTATTAATAGCAAAAGTAAACTTTTCAAGAGCGGATAAAATTCTTATACGGTCTACCCTTTTGCGGTTAGGGTATGGTTTAGACCAACTGTTAATTTTGACCATACCCTGAACCTGTAACGACTCATAGAAAACCTTAGCCCGGTCTAGTTCTTCTGCACTTCCCTCTATCCTAATTTTCATGCGACGAAGTTAAACAGGCATTCCGTTTTGCTTTCCATTTTTTCCTTCACATAATTTTTCAACAGTTTCCTCTGACAGTCCCAAGGTCAAGGCAATCCTAAGCTTGTCTTGTTCGGTTGGTTTCTCCCCACTTACTAGAACACCAACTCGCTCTCTAAGCTTGGGGTTTTCCTCTAACCTGTCAATATTCCCTAGTAACAGTTCCCTAAACGAGCGATATAACGGTTTTGATTTGGTTTCCGGTGGTATTTTCCCTTTCTCCATTGCTTGTCTGATGATTTGCTCTACGAGGAACGATGCCAAGGATGTTGGTTTATTACGTTCGGCTTCTGCCCATCGGTCTAACGCTTCACCAATGGCAGGGGGGAGGGTTATGTTATACCGCTTTGATTTTGCATTCATTTCAATACTCTGTATCTACTTCTATTGTGAGGCTTTTAACCAAAAAGGAAAATATTTACATAAATCAGTGCTTGATTAGTAACTAATTTGTGTTATATTGCTAAACATAGCACCCTAGAACATCCCCTCGCAGAACCCTAGATAGGACTCAGAAGATACCCAAAGGACGCTATACCTCACCCTGAGAGGCTTTACCGCTTCCCCCTATCGGAACCTCGACAACTAAACAGCCTAGCCACATCCTCAAAATAAGAGGCTCAACTGTGGAAAGCACGATAAACCATATTTATCAACAGAAAACAATGATTATTGAACCTGAAATCATCCCAGACGGGAGGCGGGTCAAACTGCTTAGAAACGGTGACAAAAAAGCAGTTTATAAACCCGTGGGAGAAGTTGCTAAGGAGCTTAAACGCAAGCCACAAACCCTAAGAGATTGGGCAAAATTGCTGTTAATTCACTCCCCTGATTTCTATCAGCATTTCAGACCGCGCACAGCCTATAACCCCTATGTTCAGGAATGGTTAAAGCGTATTAACGATTATGATTTATCGGAACCTGCAAGCGCACCTAGACCGGAAATCATAGAGGATTATATCCAACTCAATGCAACACTTTACACCTTCAAAACATTCACAGAGGAACTGACAAATGAGTACACAACCGAAAACAAAATCGACAATGCAATTGTTATCAAAGCGGCTTAATGTTTCTGAAACTGAACTGTTAATCGCTATCAAACAGCTAGGTTTAAATCCTTCTGAAGTGGAGGAGAGTTGGGGGGATGCGATCGGAAACCACTTGACCGGAACAGTCCCAACGGCGATTAAAGGGCAACCCGAATCCGAACCCGCACAACCTAACGAGCTTGATTCCCTCTCCTTGGTTGCCGAATCTGAAGACCTCGACCTTGCCGCCGATAACGTTGCCCAAAACGTTCAAAACGGTTCATCTATCAAGCAAGGATTTATCGACTCAGAGATTAACAAAACAGCGGCACAGGCGGAATTACTCGCCCACCTGAACACCGCTACTTTTGCCGACACTTACCGCCGGACAATGGCAGAAAATATGGCATTGTTCAGTGAAATTTCTGATAAAAACCATGATGAGTTTATGGCTTCAATCGTGGACAAGTTTGGGCAACTGGGAAAGGGAACAGACCCCAATCAACTCCCCCGGACAATGGCAGAAAAAGCACAACAACAGCAAGCCAAAACTCAAGCCTACACGGACAAGATACGGACAGGCTTCAACGTCAAATCCTGGTTGAATTAAAAACTTTAAGTGAGGCAATTACCCTGCTAGATAATCGCCTCACTGACTATCAAAACCACACTAACAAAGGTCAAGATATGAAAGCAATCATAAAGCATTTTAAGCAGTTTATCCGACAATTAGAAGCCATTACTCCCTATCAATATGATGGGTTAGTCATGCAAATGATAGGAGGTTTCTAATGATTGATTTTGAAATCTGGTTAAAGATTTGGCAATTTCACTTGACTGTCACGCCTGGAAACTTTACACTTACCCGAATAAAAAATGGGCTTTTTTACTATTTAATTGATTGGCATAAAACGGAGCCAAAACCCAAGAAAAAAACCGTGACTGATGACGATTTTGACCCCATACCTTTTTAAATCATGGGAATATTTAGCGCAATTAAATCATTTTTTGTCGGGGATGAAACTACTAATTCCCGACTTCCCGACGTTAACCAAAACGCCTTAACCCCTGAAACCTTCACCCCTAATCAAGACAACCTTTATACCAGTTCCCTGTTAGTTAGGGAAGCAAATAACAGGGGTTGGGTTGTCGATGATGAACTTGTCCAGCAATCATCAGAAATTGCCAAAAACGCTAAACAGAACGCTAAAAACGTTAAGAAGTTTGGCAAAAATATCAAGACTCTAAGCAAAGCTGAACTATTAATAGTAAAAGAGATGAACAAAGCTATTAAAATTACTGCCGATAGTGACGCTAAGAAGTATGGAATCGTTACCGAGACTCAATCATTGTTAGATGCCCAGAACGTAACCTACGCAACCATCAAAGTTAATTACAGGGAACAGTTAAAAGCCACTAATCAGAGGGTTGCTGATAGCTTAAACGGTTCCCAAAGTAAACGTAATCAACTTAAAGGAATGTAAAATAATGGCTAGAATTTTAAATTTTGCAGGTTATTTTTTAACGGCGTTCACAACAACTGGACTACTCGGATTAATTTGTCGGTATTATCCGGTTATTTGGAATTGGTATTGGGTGTTTTTTGTTCTATTCCTGTTAACTCTAATAGCTCTGGGTTCTTACTATGGGCGAAAAGGTTACACGGGGTTATTGAACACGTCCGAGTCGGTTCTATTGGGGTTATTAATTGCTTTATTTGTAGCGGTTATTCTAGGGGGAATTGCAGCCCATGTCTAACCTTCTAAGTATCAGTAGCGCGATTTGGTTAGGGACGGGAACCCTTGGGGCTATTTGGGGATTATCACAGCCCTATCCATCCCCTAACAAATTCTATGGTTTTGGGGCTGGGGCGCTCGCAGGAATAATTGGAACTTCCCTAACTTATCCTGCAATGAAATCATCAGAACGGACAATCATCAGACAGGATACCTGTGACCAAATTTTTGATATAGGAGAAGCTGCAACGGTTGAACGTTATAAACAAGCGGTTTTTCCTACTCCGAGAATGCCAGATTTAACCATTAACAATCACATTCTAGGGATGTTTCCAGATGAACAGGAAACACAATTAGATTTTTATAACTGGGATGATTTGAAGTATGAAGCTAACGCAATCATAGTCGGGGGTAATCCGGGGTCAGGAAAAACCAGTATTGTTGCGGGGTTCGTCGCTCCTATGATTAGCAGATTATCTGAATCAGAAGTTATTGTTTGTGACCCGGACGCATCTCGAAATCATTGGGAACAGTACGGTTATACTCGCGTTGTTTCTGATTACAAGGCAATTTTTAATACTTTAGTTGCTGTTGCTGAGGAAAAGGAAAAGCGGAAAACCTCTGGCAACAAACATCAAATCATTTTGATAATGGATGAACTTAACGACTGTCAGGGCAACTGGAAATCATTAAAGAATAATGAATATAACAGGTCAGTCGAAGCAATTAGAACTTTAGGGAATGCTAGAAAGTACGATATTACTCCCATAATTTTGATGCAATCCCATAACGTTATGGACATCGGATTAAGTAAAAAATATCGTAACCAATATGCCGTGATTTTGGCTTGTGCTAGTGCTAAGGATGAAATTCAAAACGTTTGGAAACACAATGACCCTCGTTTTGAATGGGTCAACTCTAACCCTTATTCCTGCGTTTTAGTTGGTTCTATTCCGACTCAAATAGCACAGCATCCAACGCACGGTCATCATCAACAATTTAAGAAAGTTGGTAACGCACCAAGTAACATTTTAACTCCTATTTGTGGAAACATCCAGAGCATTCCTGGCTTCAAAAATGTTGAACAGGAACCCGCTTATCTTTCAGAAGAAACGCCCAAGCAAACGCCCAAGGCTTCTACACCTTCCCCTAGCTTTGACATCAAGAAACTAGATAAAACACCGGAAAACAACAGCAATCCTGATGACAAGTTTATGCAGATATTAGCATTCTGTAAAGGAAAGGAATCGGTATCGGTGCGAGATGTTCAACGGTCAAGTGTTGGGCGTGATTTGTCATCAGATGCTATTAAATACGGTTTTGAATGGTTAGAAAACAATGGTTATGGGACTGTTATAAAGGAACAAACAGGGGGAACTGTTAAGGTTACTTTCACCCCATTTTAGTTGTCACGTTGTCACCCGTTGTCACAATCCGTTGTCACCCGTTGTCACGCCCTATCCATCGGTTGTCACGTTGTCACGGTGTTGTCACAGAATCCCCTGTTTTTACCCCTACGTCCTGTCATGTGACAAGGCATGACAACGTGACAACGGGAATCTGTGACAAGTCAATGTAGAGGGATTAGTTAATATGAATGGAATAGATTTGTCGAAGCCTAACGCACAATTGAGTCAAGATTCAATAATACTTAAATTCTCACTCATAGGGTGTATTGGGTTAGGACTAATAGGCTTGGCAGTGTTCACCTTTAACAATTATCAGAATACGATTAAATCACACCCACAAGCCACGGGTAAGTTAGACAAGGCAATAACACCTACCCAACCATCGGAACCGCCTCTAATCATCACTAAGAAGCCTAACAAGCCTATTGTTATTGAGGAGGGTAGTGAGGCTTGGTTTTGCTTACAAAATAACGGGGGTTCCGGTTGTCTTGACCGTGATAGGTTTGCTCCTAATTATCGAGTTGTTTCACCGCCCCAACGGGTCAAAACTTATGAGGATTATTTGATTCAGTACGGGGTTAGAGAGCCGGGGGGATGCGGTAGGTATTTTAATGGACAACCAAATTGTTAGGTTAGGCGGGTAATCCTAGTTGGTAGTTTCACATTATGTAGGGAAACCATAATGTGAAACTACAATTTTATTGCGTGAAAATGCTACAAAACTGCATCCTAAAACCGCAATTTAACTCTAAATTGTAAGTCTTGTAAACCATATACAGAGGAATCATGGTCATTTTGTGTACAGATGGTGAATACATTTATTTTCTATCCGAAAATATCTGGGGAATTACTAATAGTTTGAAAGAAGCAAGATATCAAGTCGCGTTGCTTGAGTTAAGCGCGATCGCTAACACTTGTCCGCGACCTTGCGTCGTTCTTGAGGACAACATCATCAGATACCACAATCGAGTGTTCAAAAAGCGATATGGATTAGCCCGAAACGTCCCAATATCAACACTTTCACTCGATGATGATGTTGAAATTCTAAATATTCCGTTCCGTAGGTACGGAGGATTTTTTGGGGGCTAAAATTAGACTTGCAGTTGCAGGAAATCTTTGCTAGAATATTAGTCATATTGAAGCACAACTCCTGCGAAATTTTTTGATTTCACGGGAGTTGTTGTTTTTTTTGGAGGTTTTCATGACCAAGGCTAGAAGTTTTAGGATTCGTCCCCAGCAATTTTCATTGATGCTTTCTGAAGATGAAATGACCATTTTAAAGGAACAAGCAAAAATTTTGAAAACAAAACCTTCGTATATTTTGAGAGCATATATAGCTACGATGGATCAGCAACGAAAAGCGAGTTAATCAAAAACGCCGTTTTTGTCTAAGACCAAAAAAAAGCCTGGATTGCTTGAAACAATGCCAGGAAATTCCAAAAATAAAAATGTCTAACTATCATATCAAGTCTGGGGTTAGTTGGGGTGAAAAATCTGAAGATGAAAATCTTAACCCAACACCTACTAATTCTAACCTACTCAGTCAATTTCCACAATCTACACCGGGAATATGTAGATTAAATTTTAAAACAGCGATCGCCAACATCACCCCAACGACTGAAGGGGGGGAGAGATGATTAATCAATGCCCTGGATGTGGCTCTAACAATTTTCAACTAGAAGACGCACCCGCACCTCATAACCAGAAGATTGTCTGTTCTGACTGCGATCGCTTCGTAAAATGGCTACCTTCACCCAAAAATATAGAACGTCATCGGGATCTAAAAATCCGACTCGAATCATTAAAGGATAAATCCTCTGGATGGGATTCCATTTTTATTAATGGATTAATCAAGAATTTGAGAATTTCTGAACGGGACGGGAAAATCTTTAAATTGTCCCCCCGCCAATTAGAATTTCTTGAAAAAATAGAGGATAAATTATCAATCAGCAATCCCCAAAACTCAGTTTTTGAAGGGGGAGCGCGATGATTACCCCCCAACACTATCAGGAATTTTTAGGGAGCGCGATCGCATCTGAACTCATTGATCTAAATTTCAGATCATTGTCAGGGGATGCAGCGATTGAGGCTATTAAATATCAGGTTTTAGATAAACTCGACAGAGAGCGACTAACAGCCCACGCCTACACGAAAAAACAGAATTATATCTATAGCACCAAACATCTCAGGGATGGGGGATGGTGGTTTTCAGGGTTAGATCCTCTAAACAATTTGGAGCCTATGCAGTGGGGATGTTTAAAAGCTGATCACCCCCGGTTAGCACCCGCAAAAAATGGCAAAATGAAGCCTATTAAATATGAGCATCCAGAGGCAACCGGAACCCGCGCTTTTTTCCTGCGAGTAACTTGGGGGATTGGATTAAAAATTGCTATCAAAGCGGGGGCAACTGCCGAAAAATCCTATAGGGAACGGATGGGTGGTTTTTTATTAGATTTAAGCATTGAGGATTGTAGGTTTTGGGATTGGGTATTAGAGAATAATATCCCGATCATTATTACAGAGGGAGCTAAAAAAACAGCATCCCTGTTAAGCGCGGGGTATGCAGCAATTGGACTGCCGGGAATCAATGGAGCCGTCCGTACCAAGAATTCAAATAAAGCTCCTTGCAAAGCCTTTCTAATCCCTGAGATTGCAAATTTTGCTACAGAGGATCGGACAATTACAATCTGTTTTGATCGTGATCCAAAACCCGAAACTATTGCAGCCGTTAATCGAGAAGCTAGTAAATTGTCTGAGCTACTTCTAAAATCCAAAGCAATCCCCAAAGTGATCGAACTTCCCGGCCCGGAAAAGGGTGTTGATGATTTCATTTTTGAGCGGGGGGTATTAGCTTTTGATGATCTATTTATCAATGCTAAAAATTATCGCTTTTGGCAATTTAAAAAGGGTCACGAACTAAGCTACAAACCAAACTTAATTCTTAATCAAAAATACTTAGGAAAATTACCATACCCAGCGCGGGGTATGTGTTTTATTAAATCCGTTCAGGGAACAGGGAAAACTCAATCATTAATTGAGAAAATTAGTGAGGCTAGAGAGTCCGGTCGCCCGGTGTTGGTAGTTACTCACCGGATTGAGTTAGGTCGGGCTATTTGTGAGGCTATTGGGATTAATTGGATTGAAGATTGCAAGGAGTCAATTGAGGGTAAATTATTTGGTTTTGGGCTTTGTGTTGATAGCTTACATCCATTAAGTCAAGCCCGATTTAACCCCGACGATTGGGGCGATGCTATCATTATTTTGGATGAAGTAGAACAAATTTTATGGCACATGATGAACAGTTCTACTTGTATCGAAAATCGCTCTATTATTATCAACAATTTTGAATATTTAGTTAAGAATGCGATTGCTTCCGGTGAGGGTTTGATAATAGCTCAGGATGCTGATTTGTCGGATTTTTCCATTGATTATCTACTGGGATTATCCGGTGTTGATGGGTTAAAGCCTTTTATTATTGTTAATGAATATCTAGGCAATAGTAGAGATGTAATAATCTACAATGACACCAAGCCTACAAAAATATTTCTTGAGATTGAAAAAAAAATAAAACAGGGGATGAAAGTTTTAATCGTAGAAGATTCTCAGAAAATTAAAGGGCTTTGGAGTGCCGTTAATAATGAATCTCACCTCAAAGAATTATTCCCAGATAAACGAATTTTAAGAATAGATAGTAACTCGGTTAGTGACCCCGATCACCCCGCTTTTTGTTGTGCCAAAAATATCAATTTAATTATTAAAGATTACGATATTGTAATAGCTACTCCCACAATCGGGACGGGGGTTTCAATTGACTTGAAAGGGCATTTTGGTGCAGTGTTCGGGCTTTTCTATGGTGCAATTACTACACATGATGCTATCCAAATGATGCACAGATATCGCGATCCGAGTGCCGAGTGGCATATTTGGGCGAATAGTATTGGAGTTGGTAGGATCGGGAGTGGGTGCAGTTTTGCGGGGGGTCTTATTGATTCTAAAAATAGAGTTACCCGTAAAAATTTAGAATTGATTGGAAAATCTGATAGAGAGGGTTTCGAGCTAGGGGACAAGGTAAACGAGCAACATACCGAACTATGGGCAAAAATGGGAGCGCGGATCAATTCCGGTCAATGGAATTATAGGAGCAATATTTGTAATTTGTTGTTACAGGGGGGACATCGAGTTAAAACTGAAATTCAACTGTTAAAACAACCTCCGACCCCACAGGAAAAAAAAGCTGAGAATCAAGCCATAGAGATTAGACAAAATAATAGACAGGTTGATGGTGAACAAGTAACAGCCTCCGAACCCATAAACGAATCGCGCTATAAGGCACTTAAAGAAAAGCGGGCTAAAACTGCCAGCGAGTCATATCAGGAGCGTCGATATTTCCTAGAAGAAAATTACGGGGTAGAAGTTACTCCAGAATTAGTAATAAAGGATGCTGATGGTTGGCTACCTAAAATAAAACTCCACTGGTATCTACAACATCCTGAACTAGCAAAGGAGCGAGATACTAAACATTTAGAGACGGCCGAAAAAAATGGGGATGGGCAACTGCAATTACAGGATCTAAAATTTGTTAGTGCCAAGGTGAAAATTTTGCAGGAATTAAATATTTTGGGTTTGCTTGACCCCGACAAAGTTTATACAAATGAATCCCCTGAAATTGTTGCGATCGCAAATATCCTTATCTGGGCCAAGGATATTTCTGATTATTTAGGAATCAAGCCCAATCCAAAATTGAGTGCCATGAGAATTATTCAGGATTTGTTACGGGCGACGCTAGGCTTCACCCTCCAATCAACTCAAGTTAAACGGGACGGCAAAAAAGTTCGGGAATACAAATTCGTGGGTGTTGGTGATAAAAGATACATCATATTTGAGGCGTGGGATAAAAAAATGGCTGAATTTCACGAGGAAATGGGGGTTGTACCACCAAACTCGTATAATCTTATAGTTGAATCGGTGGTACTACCAGAAACAGAAATAGCCCCCCCAAAATTAGTACCACCACCGGGCACAGAAAAACTAGAGGGCCTGATTTTAGTAAATGCAGAAACCGGACGGCCCGATATAGTAGTCAAGCAAACCAACTACACTACCTGGGTTACTTCCAAAAAGGATTACATCTCAAGAAACGACATTAGAGAGGGTTTCTACCGACTCCCAAACCTTGCTGATGTGGCTAGATGGATTAAAAATGCTATTTCAGAAGCTAGTTCCCAAAAAGCTAAGTGGCTATCTGACAACTTTGGAGGGGGCCCAGATTGCTTAATGGCAAGGGCTATTGACAACAACCCCGAACTAATTCCTATCTATGAATTTGAGTTTTAGCGATCGCTTTGATGTAATCAATCAATCTGGTTTCAGCAACCCCTAAATACTCCTAAATCGCATTATTTAGGGGTATTTTGTCTTGATTTTTTCTCAAATCTTCCCACAATTCAATGGCTCGTCTCCTGTTACTTTTCCCGATAAAATTAACGAATTCCTCCTTGCTTTTGAATGGCTTTCCCGAATTCCTTAATTTAGTAATTTCAGTGGCATCACTAACATCAAATATTTTTTGAATGTCCTCATCGGTCATTGTAAGTAAAGCACTGTTTAACTTTTCTAATAATTCAGTTTCTTTTTGAGCAAAATTAGACCAGGTGACATAACTGCTAATTCCGGCTTGATTAGGCGTTGCCCGATCTAAAAAATCCTGCTTGTCTCTGAATGGGCGCGAGTTTAACAATTTGCGGATCACGGTTTCCGGGGTATCCGGTGGCAGTCCAAATAATTCTATGACCTTTTCTCGACTAGGGTTATCTGCCAATACTTTATTAATGCCATCGAGGACAACTGAATCTGAAGGGGATACAGTTCCGCCCGCCAATACCGGAGTCCCGATTCTTTTTAACGATAAACCACATTCTGCTATATCAATCGTTCTACGGATTACAGAAACATTATCTGAGTCAAAAATTTTATCTAAATTCGCGTTCTTTACTCCATCAAGAATTAAATTGTAATCCGTCATTATCTGATTAAAATCCTCTAATTTTAAAACTCGTTCTAATCCTTGATAATTATTGGTATAAATCCCATTGCCTAAATCTCTCCTAGAGATTGGGTTAACCCAGTGGCTTTTTTGCGCGATCGCAATTGCCAAATCCTGTTTCAATTTCTCCTGTATTTTTGGATCGTTTACAACATCTTTAGGAATTAAACCCGATACTAATAATTGAATCAGGGTAGAGGGAGATAATTTTAAAACTTCTTCAACTTGTTTAAATTTATCCCCATCTAGTAAATTTTCTAATTCTTTATTACCTTCCTCACCCAAGCACTTAGCAAGTTGTTGTTTGGCAATTTGTAGCTCACCTTGTTTTTGACGATCTAGGTCTGATTGCTTGTCCGCGATCGCTTTTATGGGAGTGTTGGTCAACGGTTTAGCAAGTTGGTGCTTCGTTCCCTTTCCCCCAATCATCTTGAATTTTAAATTAACAGCGCAATGCCTAAATCCCATTGCACCAGGTAGGGGTTCGTCATACTGAGCATCAAAACTTTCACAAACACAAGGATCGATTTGGGTTTTACCTGAAGTGATCATCACCAGGGGCGGAGTGTGGGATGTATCTGTGATTTCGTGTAGGTGTGCGATCGCTTCAACCAATGGCCGAACATCTTCATTGATTGAGGAAAATTCAATTGAGATATCGATTGAGCGCGATGAAATATTGCTGAAGTTTGCCCCCACTCGAATTGCCTTGCCAGCAGTATCTTCCCAGTTGGCTTGTTGAGATTCGCTCAGTTGCACCACATTTAACCCCAAGTCTAAATCCATTCCCTTGTAGACCCCAGTTAGCATTGTGATTTTGATTGGGTCATAGAAGGAATCGAATTTTGCATCCCGCTTCTGATTCATGATGATTTTTTCAGAATCGGGAGTTTGGAAATCGATCTCTAAGGGTTTCTGTTCAGATGCAAAACCTCGATTGGGATAATAGTAATCGTTTGGGTTGTTAGTATCCATGTTAAAAATATGGTGATTTAATAATATTTTAGCTAATTTTCGAGTCTTAGAAAGGTTTCAGAAAATGTAGGGAAACTATAGGAGCTATCTATACTTTACTATTGACTTATTAGTTAATTTGATATATGATTATATTAAAGGTAAAGATAGGAATAAAAATCTTTAATTAGATAAGTAAATTCAACTAAAAAATTAAAGGATTTTTGAACTAGATTGATAGAGAAAATATTGAAACTTGTCACCGAAACAAAGTGAAACAACGATTCCAACGGCGGTGTAGTTAAGTAATTAGGAATTAGTGATAAGTGAAAATATTTAATTTGAATTTCAATATCACATTCAAACTTTATTCAAAATCAATCGAATTCAGAAAGAGGGTAATTAATAAATTGAATCCAATTATCAACGGTTTTGGATTCAAAAAACTATGTAATAACTTTAAAAAAACTACACCGCCAAACAAAACCCCCCTAAATTTAAGGTAAATTTAGGGGGGTTTTTTATGGAATTGAAAACCGATTCTCGCCTCTAATTTTGCCCAAATACTTGAAACCATAATCGCGCTCGAATTTAGGGAGATTTTTGCTTTTCCCTGCGATCGCATCCGTGATATTTTGGCCGTTGATTTTTGCTTCTGGGAATTTTTCTAAAATATATTTAACCAATTCCCCCCTGGTAAGGGTTCTGGTGGTGTCCGGTTTGGGTTCCGGGGGTTCGGGTTCCGGGGTTGGGGTTGGCTCCGGTGGGAATAGATTTAATTGCTTAGAATCCCCCCGCGCTTCTAATTCTGATTTGAGTTTAGCGATCGCAATATCCCTCTCCTCTAATTCCCCCCTAATTTTGTCCAATTCTGTTTGAAGGGATGCGATCGCATTTTTATCAATTCCGCCGCCGATTTTTCTCAATTCAGATTTGAGGGTTGAATTCTCATCAATTTTTTGCTGCAACGTCATGGACAATGCCATTAATTCTGAATCCTTTCTATCAACAGCCGTTTTGCTTAGGTTCCGTTCTAATTGCAATTCCTTAACCGTTACCCCGTTGTCAAACCTCACCCTTTCCAGTTCTAGGGTGAGGGATTCTACTTTCCCGCGATTGCAGCCTCCATCGCATCTAGTCGAGCTTTAATCTCAGGGTCAAGTGTTGGTTGTACAGCGTGATTCTGATTTTCTAGCTTGGTGATTCTATCCAACAATTCGGCAATGTAGGGGCTATTGTCTGACTTATTAGATTGTCTTACGGGTTCCCTCTCTAGTTTTACTTCCCCATTGGTCAGGGTTTCTAGTCCACTAATCAAAATATCCCTAATTGCTTTTGATTGGTCATAGTCAACAGTTCCCCGCTTGTTTATAGGTGCGGGGTAATGTTCTCGGCCATAGGATTCAAGTGCGGCTAGAAGGTCATCAGGGCATCTAAAGTTAATCAGTTTGTTGGCTGCCATAGGTTTTACTCCGGTGTTTTACTGTGTCTTATATCTTGAGTATAACACGGTAAAACAGGATAGTAAGACAGATAAGTAATACTAATTAACATAGTGTAAAGCAGTGTAAAACATATGAGTAAGACTGATATAACTTTATGTCTTACCTACTTGACATCTGTAAAACGTTTAGGTTATACTGTAAGACATTAAAGTAAAACAAGTAACCAACCGGAGTAAAACAAATGAACTACAGAACACTGCAAACCGAACTAAAACGCTACAGAAGCTTAGGCTACACATCTATCAAGCTGAATCAGAAGAAAATTATCCTACAAGCTGAGTACAACCGGATTCAAGACATACGAGCCGAACAAGAACAGCAACGGACGCTACAAAGCCAACCCCCCAACAGCTTAACGTTTGGTGTTGAGATTGAGATTTTGAACACTGTTGACCGGAGCGCGATCGCAACGGCGTTACAAGCTGAAGGTATTAACGCTGCGGTCGAGGGATACAACCATCAAACTCGACACTACTGGAAAGTCATTACAGATGCCAGTTGCGGGTTAGAAGTTGTCTCACCTATCCTGTCAGGGGAGCAGGGATTGAACGAGCTTAAAAAGGTTTGTGAAGTGTTGACCCGCCTGGGTTGTAAAGTTGACAAAACCTGCGGCTTGCACGTTCATATCGGAGCCGATACCTTGGGAGTTGACCGCGTGAAATCTACAATCAAACGCTGGCTAGGGAACGAGTCACAAAACCTAGATAGCATTCAACCCCCATCACGCAGGGGAACGAGTAACCAATACTGCCTACCCCTTGCCAACACTATCAGAACTGACTTAATAGATGATTGTCAGACAATTGACCAACTGGTAAGACTACAGACAACACGGTATAGCAAACTTAATCTACAATCCTACCGGACACACCGGACAATCGAGTTCAGACATCACGCCGGATCAACTAACGCCACTAAAATCACAAACTGGGTTAAATTTTTACTAGACTTCTGTACCAACGCAACACCGGAAACCGCTACACTGACACACTTTGACGCACTTTTTGCCAACAACAATATAACCCAATTCTACAGACAACGGCGGCTACAACTAGCTTAATAATTAAAAGGGGGAACACACCCCCCAACCAAACCCAAGGAGATAACAATGACTACCTATAAATTATTCGATGACTCGATAACCGTTACTGGTACGCCCCAACAAATCACTCAAGCCCTATGGGATAACTGCCGAGCGCACACACCTATCAACAGCCTTGAGGAGTTTATGGCATGGCAAAAGGAAACGGAACGGCAGTATTCAGGTAAAACCCTTGATATCACTAACTTTGAGACGTTTGTTAACTCCCTAGTAGATGTTGGGTTCCTAGTCCTGTCAGACACCGAGTAAGACTGATAAGTAAAACGTTTTACTTCATGCTTTACTCATAAGTAAGACTAAAGTAAAAATCTGTAAAACGGCTTGACAACTGTATAGCAATCAGTTAAGATGTAAAACATAAGGGGTTAAGAAAACCTCTTAAACACAACAGAGAGGCAAGCGGTTCACTTTGGACGGCGACCTGCTTACCTCTCCTACAACCCAATTAAGGATCTAAAACAATGGTAGCTCAAATTCAAACCGCAATCACAACTGAAATCATCTCAACCTACACATCAGAGTTCGACGGTACGACATACGACACAATCCAGATGACCTACCCAGACGGCACAACAGAAACCCGCACCGGATGGACTGACGAAACCTTGGACGGTGAAACTACCTTCTACCTACGGGCTTCTAAAGGAACCGTTTTAAACTCCAACTGGAAATCAACACAAAATAACAAATGGTTGGTGTCTTACAAATACCTTTGGATGCAACGATATCAAGCTGAATGTGAAGCCTATCAAGCCTCTATGGAAGTGTTAGTTAGTCCTGAATTCTATAACCGCGCTGAATACTTACAAGCAAAGGCTGATCTAGGATTCTAAACAATACCAAAGGGAGAGAATAAAACCCTCTCCCCTAACGCTTCAAAACACTTCAAAAGGTAAACTTTATGCAATCACTTCAAACTCCCATAACTGCAACTAACACGGCTATTTTACCCGCAACACCAAAGGATTTAAGGATAGCTCTAGCAATGGGTGAAACGTTAGGAATTAACCGACCTTTCCTAGAAATTCAAAAGGACTTGTACCGCAAAGTTCCTGATAGTTATTATCAGTTTAAGTCCAAAGGGAACACCCAGATTATTTACTTATCCTGGGAACTCCTAAGCTGTTGTATGGACTACATTGTACCGGGTTGGGAGAAGTCAATCAATCTTAATCAAATCGGTGAACGGGTGACTGTTGAATGTACCATCACGATTCACTCAAGCGATGGGAGCTTCAAACGCACGGCTACAGGTTCGGACACTCTACTTGATGAAGGTTATGGGGGGCCAGTAGTTGACGCAGAAAGTCAGGCATTCCGCCGAGCCTTAGCAAACTTTGGATTTTGCTCCTACCTCTGGGATAAAGAAATTTCTAATGCCTTAATTAAACGGATTACTAATGCCTTAATTAAACGGATTAAAGGATAGGAATTAATCACTGAGAGGGAATTAAAACCCTCTCCTAACCCTTCAAATAAACACTACACAACCTAACACAATGAATAACAATATCTCACCCATCGACTTCAAAAAATTACAGGATAAGGAACGATTCAAAGGTGATTTAGATTGCCTACACGGAACTATTGAGGAACTGCTACGGGATGACAACCTAGAAGCCTACCCAGAGCTTAATTGTGCCTTGCAGGATGTTCATAGTTTGATTGAGAAGCTAGACATCAAGATTGATTATTACCAATACTAGAAACGTCAACTGAGAGGGACTAGAAACCCCTCTCCTAACCCTTCACCAATAGGACTAAAACCATGAACCAAATTAACCCCAACTGGTTAAATAAAACGCAACTGCATCAAGCTGAATTACTTATCACGGAGTTAGATTTCTACTATAGCGGAATTGTTGATGATGACGAATTTGACCAGAAAATCGACTCGATTCTTGATTGGGATTTCCTCACCGTTTACCAAGACTGCAACCTTTTATATGCCCGGTGTTGTGAAGCTCGGTATTATTCCAATCTTCCCGATGACTGCACCCTAAATGATGTTTATACCTTGGTTGACAAGGCTAAAAAGTTAATTGCTTTGGGCGCTTATAACCCTGATAACGGGACTCAATTAGAATTATTCCCCCTCTAACCCTTCACTATAAACCCCCTCCCTACCCCTAACGATTTAGGGTACACAAAAACCCTGAAACCCAATAAAACCGTACCCTAAATGAACCTAACGCCCAAACATTTAGGGTACACCCAACCGCTAGAACTCAATAAAAACGTACCCTAAACGAGAACTATGGCACGACGGAAGCAGACTGATGAACCCCTAACGATTGAAAAGGTCATCCAGTGGGCTGCTATTCTTTCCCCTGGACAGCGACGGGAATTGATTGATGGATTATTGGCTTTAGATGAACTTTCAGAGGATAGCGATCGCACTCCCAACACCAACGATGGCAACGGCGGGGGAACTGGTAGAGGGAGCATTGAGAGAAAAATGATTAACGGTTGTGGGCCGTACCTATACCTTAGATATTGGAGCGGGGGGAAGCATCGGTCAATTTATCTGGGTAAAGGCAAGGATTGAGTTTAACCTTTTATTGATATGCCCAATGACTAATAGGATTTAAACATGAGCATTAAAGTTTTATGTGGGAAGTTCGACGGCCCAGGGGATTTAAACAACCTGCAAGGACTAACCTATGTTGACTATGACCCGCGACGGTGGGACGGATACCCTAACGCTTTTCTTGTAGATTTACCCCGTGAGGGACTTGAGGATGAGCTTAAAGCGAGGGGATTTAAGGAATTTCAAATCATTGAGCAGGGGACGGATTTTGATAAGGAATTGGATCAACTTTTCCCGTTCAATCACCCTGAACTGTTGAAACCATACCGGATAAGTTGATTTTTTAAGCCGCTTGCGATCACATCACATTAGGTTTCTAATGTGACTAAATTTATGGGATGATGGCATCATCTTGAACTCAAACCCGATGAAATGCTCAAGAAAATTTCATCAAAAGGTCAATCAGTTCCCACGGTGGTTAAAGCCACTGATGCCATTGCCAACGAGAAAATCCTGGCGCTGTGGTTGCATGGTAAAAGCCCCCAAACACAAGCCAGCTATCGCCGTGTGGCGGAACGGCTTATGGCTTATTGCAATCACAAACCGATTCAATGGCTCAAATTAGAAGATTTGCAAGGGTTTATTGACGAAGAACTGAACCGCTTTAAAGAAAGCAGCCAACGGACATATATCGCCGGATTGAAAAGCCTATTTTCCTTTGTGGCGAAACTAGGAATCGTTAACTTCAATATTGCACTGGTGATTAAATCCCCCCACGCAAAAAACGAACTGAGTCATAGAATTTTGGATAAGCCAACGGTAATCCGAATGATTCAGGAAGAACCCGATTCACGCAATCAGTTAGTTTTGAAAATTTTTTACTACACCGGAATCCGAGCCTCCGAGTTGGCGGTTTTGCAATGGAAAGACTTGAATCATGGCGTTTTAACCGTTTTCGGCAAAGGGGGAAAGACGCGCTACATCCGCATCCCAGAGCCGTTGAGTCGTGACCTCGAAACTTTACGACAGCAACCCGATAATTATGTGATTCCAGGGCGAAGCGGGAAACGAATCAGTCGCGAACATTTAACCCGAATCGTTAATGCTGCCGCCAAACGAATTGGGGTAAAAGCTTCCGCCCACTGGTTGCGTCATGCCCACGCCAGCCATAGCCTCAAAGCCGGAGCATCAATCGCATTGGTGAGTCAAACTTTAGGGCATTCTGATGTGGCGATTACCTCGAAGTATTTGCATTGTGATCCGAGTGAATCCAGTGGGTTGTATCTCTGAGGAATTGATAATTTGATAATTAGGATTTTCCCGTTGGGTGAAAAACAAATTCTAAACAACGATATTATTGACTGAGATGATTTGAAGATTTTACCTGCTTTATCTCAATCAATTCTTGACTAAAATAATGCCGAATTTATACATAATTTGTGGCGCAAATGGTTCAGGAAAAACAACCGCAGCTTGGCAAATTTTACCTAACTTTTTTGAAGTGTTTGAATATGTCAACGCCGATGAAATTGCTGCGGGGCTTTCACCCTTTAACCCTGAATCTGTTGCCATTCAAGCGGGACGATTAATGTTAGAAAGACTAGCAAGCTTAGTTGATGCTCAAGTTGATTTTGCTTTTGAAACCACTTTAGCAACTCGCAGTTATGCCCGTTTTTTGAGAAACTGTAAAAGTAAAGGTTATCAGATTAACTTAATTTATTTTTGGTTACAAAGCCCAGAATTAGCGATTGCCAGGGTACGCAGACGGGTCGAAAGCGGGGGTCATAATATCCCAGAAGATGTTATTAGCCGCCGTTATGAACGGGGACGGAAAAACCTAACTGATTTGTATTTACCCCTCTGTAATCGCTGGATAGTTTATGATAACTCTAGTCTCAATTTGCAGATTATAGCTGAATGCTCTTTTAACCAAGACCCGATTATTTATCAACCTCAATTGTGGACACAAATTACAACTTCTAACGATGAATAAACCTATTCCTGATAAATTATCAAGCCAAATTGACACAGGTGTAAAACTGGCTATTGCTAAAGCCGTAGATAGACATCGGAAATTAGGAGAATCCATTAGTATTTGGCAAGATGGAAAAGTTCTCACCTTAACCGCAGATGAAATCCCTCAGCCTCCATCCACGAATCAAAGTTAGCTCTTGTGTCGTCAGCAATGGGGAATTACTTCACAACCCCACCCTAGAACCTTTACCATCCAACGACAATAGCCCATCGGTTGATTTTTGACGTTTTGTTATTTGAGGTAAAGCCCGGTAGCCACCGAGATACCCGCAAAATGGGACAGGTTGTAACGATTTATTACGACTAATCGCTAGAACCCTTACACAGAGGGGATTTTAATAGCTACTTTGCACTTGGTAACAGCTTCGCCATTTTGCCTTAAAGTACCAAGCTAAAAACCATCTCACTAATAACTTTAGTAAAACTGTTGTAGAAAAAGGTAAGGCATCCCCCTAAACTGAACATATTGAGAAAACCGGAGCCTCTAAATCAGAAGTGGTGGCAAGTACGCTGGTGATGTTGCAAACGGGGATGTTCAAGGATTTTTTTATGTCAAGAACGGTAATTCAAAGACCAGTTTATATTATGAAGGAGCGAAGTCAAATTAAGATGTTAAGATATTGATGTAAACATAGTAAATTACAAATAATGAATGTAATGACTAAGAAAGAGTTAACTGATGAGGAAATTCGTGCTGAGATGGACGAGATAGATCGCCTAGAACTACAAGGGGGATGCTCTGCTGCCTCCTCTGGTGCTTCAAGGAAGGCTAAAAAAGCTTCAGAAGGACAGAAGAAAATAAAAACCGTTCCTCCTGCTGTTGTGGCTGAAGATGAGGATGTTTTGGGGGAAGGGGAGACATTAAAAGAATGGGATGAAAGAATGGCTAAGAAATATCCAAAAAGAAGTTATGACGATTTGACAGAAGAGGAAAAACGAGAACGTGCCAAACGTTTTGTAGCTCAAGGGCCGGAAGACTGGTAAATTTTACTCCTTTAATTTTACTCCTTTAAAAAGACTCAGTTTGAAGTTTAAAATAATGATCACAACCTTAAGCCGTTCGATATCCCCTCGCTTTGATGTTGCTCCTACTGAAGCACAGATGCGTTTAGCGATCGCACAGGTTTTGTCGATGCCATTTGCTTATAGGCGGAAATAGAAGGTTCGTGTCACCAGGTGCAGCCTTGTAAAGTTTTGTAAATAAGATAAGCTGAATTATCGTACCCTTAAACGCTCAAATCCTTACCTCATAACGTTTACACATTCACAAAATCAAACCCACTAGGCTTTTGGCTTTGGGGGTTTTATTGGTGCGATCGCTCAAAAAGGACAAACCCGACTAAGGGTTGAAATCCTTACACAGAAGGAGTTTAACTTGCTACTTTGCGGTTGGTGTCAGCTTCGCTATTTCTACGCCATCTTGAACTTATTTTTTATGCAAATTGGAACGAAAGAAACCCACAATTGATTCTAAAAACAGTTTTTCTCTTGCTTCAATGTCGGTGTTTACCCAATCATCACTTGGGTATTTTGAAAGATCATTAACATTAGCAATGGGTGAGTCCTTATATTTATTTTTCTTTTGTCCGAAATAACCATTACCAGCTTGGATGTTTAATTTTTTTCCTATAGCCACTTTGTTTCCATATCGCTCCAGATAGACTTTTGCATCTTCGTGATTCCAGCCATTGTAGTTAGCTGCTTGCCAAACACGAGGGAAAATATGTTCAATCTCAAAATTTGACTCAATTAATTCAATTTGATTAGGATTTAGATAAGCGTGAAGCAAAATAATGGCACGAGCAATTTTATAATTAACCGTTTGGGCCAAAGTAGTTGAAAATTCTGGAGGAATTGAAGTGATTATTGTTAATGGTTTTCCTTCAAAAATATCAATGCAAAATTGGTAACATGAGTCCTTTATTTTATTTACAGTTGGTTTCTGAACAAACTCAGCAAACAAAAATGAAATTAAAGTTGTGAGATATTCAGAAAAACTTGTATAAAACGAATCCGAATCTTTATTTTTGAAAAAATATGCACTTGTAACATATTTCCAGTATTCATTTGGG
>JFJP01020342.1_pt2 | contig 32311 bp, 22 predicted proteins | sample 431651 | NCBI WGS metagenome assembly JFJP01 (sample SAMN02602958, study PRJNA72255) | Microbial mat metagenome, whole genome shotgun sequencing project. | biome: fresh water; feature: sink hole; material: water; isolation source: purple microbial (photo- and chemosynthetic) mats found in... | reverse complement strand
GGGGTCTGGATCTCCTCGGCGTAGCGCTTGCTGACCGTGGTCACGCGGTCGGCGAAGGCGATGCCGGTCTTCAACATGTTGAAGCGGCCGAAGTGCTCGCTGTGCATCGGATTGAACAGCCAGGGATCAAGGCCAGCCAGACGCATGTCGTGGCCCGGGAAGGCACCTTGGAAGGCGATGTTGTGGACGGTGAAGACCGAGCGCGTCGCCGGCAGGGCCTTGCAGAAGCCGCGCTGCAGCAGGGCCGGTACCAGACCGGTCTGCCAGTCGTGCGCGTGGACGATGTGCGGCGTCCAGCCGATCGCGCCGGGCAGGGCCAGGGCGGCCTTGGACAGCACACTGAAGCGTCGGGCGTTGTCCTCGTACTCCTGGTGCTGGCTGGGGCCATAGAGCCCGTCGCGGTCGTACAGTTCGTTGCACGCCAGGAGATAGACCGGCATGCCGTCGAGATTGACCTCGGCGATGCCGACCCGGTGGTCGATGCCGCCGCTCTCGATGATCATCGGCGTGGTCAGCCACTTCGCTTTGCGGCTGTCGGCCTCGACGTAGCTGCGTCGGTAGCACGGCAGGCACACCCGGGCGTCATGGCCGAGCCGGCGCAGGGCTGCCGGCAAAGCCTGGGCGACATCGGCCAGACCGCCGCTCTTGATGAACGGGGCGACCTCGGCCGCGACATGCAGCACGCGCAGCGCAGGCAGCGGCTGGGCCGGTACCAGGGCGGAAGCGGATGCGGTCTTGGCGCGGCGAGTCGTAGTGGCCATGCAGTCTCCCAGGGGCCTGGGCATGTTCGGCATAGGGGCGGGGGCGGCAAGGCGACGGCGATAGACCGGAAACGCGTGTCTCATTTATGGTTTCCGCGCAGCCCTGACCCCTCCTGCGCTGGCGCCCTGGTCCACGCCGTTATGTTCCTCGCCCCATGGACGAGCCGGTCATCCCCAGCGCCCCGCCGCGCACGGTCTTTCTTGAGACCTTCGGCTGCCAGATGAACGTCGCCGATTCCGAGCAGATGCTCGGCCGGCTGACCAGTTCCGGCTGGACCGTGGTCGAGGATCCCGCCCAGGCCAGCCTGGTGGTGTTCAACACCTGCTCGGTGCGCGACCACGCCGAGGGCAAGGTGCGCAGCCGCCTGGGCGTCCTGCGCGAGGAGAAGCGCCAGCGTCCGCATCTGCGCATCGCCATCGCCGGCTGCATGGCGCAGCGCGAGAAGGACGACCTGCTGAAGAAGTGGCCACATGTCGATCTGGTGATCGGCACCGACCAGTTCGGACGCCTGCCAGAACTGGTCGAGGGCCTGGAGACCAGCGGCCGCCTCGCCACCACCGCCTTCGCCGACTGGGAGGATGACGCCGGGGTCCACGCCCTGCGCCCCGAGGGCGTCAACGCCTGGGTGCCGGTGATGCGCGGCTGCAACTACAACTGCACCTACTGCGTCGTGCCGTACACGCGCGGGCGTGAGAAGTCGCGCCGCCCCGAATCGGTCGAGGACGAGGTGCGCCGCCTGGTTGGCCAGGGCTACCGCCAGATCACCCTGCTCGGCCAGACCGTCGATGCCTACGGCAAGACGCTGGGCGACGGGTCCAACCTGGCCCGCCTGCTGCGCCGCCTGCACGCCATCGACGGCCTGCTGCGCCTGCGTTTCGTCACCAGCCATCCCAAGGACATCACCGACGAGCTGCTCGACACCGTGGCCGAGCTGCCCAAGGTCGCCAAGCACCTGCATGTCCCGGCCCAGGCCGGTTCCGACCGTATTCTGCGTATGATGGGCCGCCGCTACACCCGCGCCGAATATCTGCACTTCGTCGAGCGGGCGCGCAGGCGCATGCCCGAGGTCGAACTGCTGTCCGACTTCATCGTCGGCTTCCCCAGCGAAACCGCCGAGGACTTCCAGCAGACCGTCGAGCTGATGCAGCAGGTGCGTTTCGGCGGCAGCTACGTCTTCACCTATTCGGTACGCCCCGGAACGCCGGCCGTGCGCCTGCCCGATGACGTCCCCGAGGAGGTCAAGCGCGAGCGCTGCAACCGGTTGCTCAACCTCCAGCTCGAACACCAGGCAGCCGCCCACACCGCCCTGCACGGGCAGGAGGTTGAGGTCCTGGTCGAGGGCGAAAGCAAGACCGACGCCGAGATGCTGCACGGTCGCACCATCGGCAACCGCAATGTCGTCTTCCCCCGCCGCGACGGGATCGTCGGTACCCTACAGCGGGTCCGTATTGAGCGCAGCACGCCGCTGACGCTGTTCGCTTCGTAGCTTTGAGCTTGGAGCTTAGAGCTTGGAGCCCGCAAAAGGCGCGGCGTCTCCTCGGGCTCTAAGCTTAAAGCTCAAAGCTCAAAGCTATCAAAGCGTTGCGCCCCCGTCCGTCACCCCACACTCCCCGCACGCATGCGTCTGCGACGCTTAGAAACCTACGGCTTCAAGTCGTTCGCGGATCGGATGACCTTCGATTTCGAGGATGGCATCACGGCCATCATCGGGCCGAACGGTTGCGGCAAATCGAACGTTGTCGATGCGATCAAGTGGGTGATCGGCGAGCAGTCGGCCAAGGCCCTGCGCGGCTCGGAGATGACCGACGTCATCTTCAACGGCTGCGCCTCGCGCCGTGGCATGCCCTTTGCCGAAGTGACCCTGGTCCTCGACCAGTTGCCCGCCGGGATGAGCATCGACACGCCCGATGTCGCGATCACCCGCCGCCTGACCCGCGACAGCCTCAGCAGCTACTTCATCAACGGCAAGGCCTGCCGCCTGAAGGACATCAAGGACCTGCTGATGGGCACCGGCATGGGCACCAGTGCCTACGCCGTGATCGAGCAGGGCCGCACCTCGTTCATCCTCGAATCCTCGACCAAGGACCGCCGACTGATCCTGGAGGAAGCGGCCGGCATCAGCCGCTACCGCGCCCGCCGGTCGATCTGCAGCGCATCGCCGAGGTGCTGGCCGAAGTCCGCCGACGCGCCCGCCAGGTGCGCAAGCAGGCCGCCGACGCGATCCGCTTCCGTGATCTGACCGCCCGCGCCCGTGAACTGCGCCTCGCCTTCGCCCTCGAAGAGCACGGCCGCCTGGGTTCGGATCTGCGTGTATTCGACGGTCAGATCGCTGAGCTGACCGGCGAGGAGGCGGCGACCAGCGCCGAGGCCGCCACGCTCGAGGCCCGCGTCGCCGAGGAGGACGCCCGCCTCGCCCCCTCCGAAGAGGTGATCCGCACGCGCGAACGCGAACGCGCCGACGCCCAGTCCACCCGCGACGTGGCGCGGGCGCAGTTCGAGGAGTGCGAAGACCAGCTCGCCGAGGACCGCGCCGCCCTCGCCACCGTCGCCGAGCGCATCGCCGCCCTCGACCGCAGCCGCCAGGAGGCACAGGCCAAGCTGCAGGAGATCGGTGGCAGCGCCGATCCCGAGGCCGGAGCCCAGGCCCAAGTCGGCGACCGTCGCGCCGAACTGACCGAGGCGGTCGCCGCCGTCGATGCCCTGCTGCACCGCGTCGATGAACTGAAGAACAAGCAGATCGAATGCCTGCGCGAGCTGTCGCGCGTCGAGGCCGAGCGCAAGGGCCTGGGCAGCAGCCAGGAGGCGATCAGCGAGCGCCGCCGCCGCCTGTCGGAGCGCACCGGCGGCCAGGGCGATGCGCTGATGGCCGCACTGAATGCGGTGCAGGCGGCCAAGGACCTGCTCGAACAGGCGCAGCGCGCCGCCGCCGACGCCCACCTCGCGCTCGACGCCGACCTGCGCGCCCGCGAGACCGCCGCCGCCGAGACCGGGCGCCTCGACCACGAACTGGCCGAGATCCGCCATCACGAGGCCAAGGCCGAGACCATGCTGCGGGTCCTCACCGACCACGAGCGCCGCGCCGAGGGCGTGTCGAAGCCGGTGCGCGATGTCCTGACCCAGGGCGGCATCTCCGGTCTGGTCGGCCTGGTCGCCGACTTGTGCACGGTGCCGGACGACTGCGTAGTGGCGATCGAGACCGCGCTGGGCGGCGCCGCGCAGCACATCGTCACCGAAAGCGTCGATGACGCCAAGACGGCGGTCGAATGGCTGAAGCGCGAGCGCCGTGGCCGCGCCACCTTCCTGCCCCTCGACGACATCCGTGGCGATGAACGGGTCGATGAATTCCTGCTGCGCCAGAAGGGCGTGGTCGGCCTGGCCAGCCGCCTGGTTGAATACGAGGCGCGGCTGCGCCCGGTCTTCGAATACCTGCTCGGCAATGTCATCGTGGTCGAGACGCTGGACGACGCGGTGGCCCTGCGCCGCAGCCACCGCCCGCGCTGCCGCATGGTCACGCGCGACGGCGAGCACATCAATCCCAGCGGCGCGATCACCGGCGGCCGCAGCGGCCACGCCGAGGGCGGCGGCCTGGTCAGCCGCAAGAGCGAGATCGCCAAGCTGACCGCCGAGCTGTCCGAGCTGCAGACCCGTCGCACGGCGGTGGCGGCGGCGCGCGAGGCCAGTCGCCAGGAGGCCGAGGCCTGCGCCCGGCGCACCGAGGAGCGGCGCAAGGAGATCCAGGCCCGCGACCGCACCGCCGGCGACGCCCGCGCCCAGTTGATGCAGGCCGAGCGCGACCGCGCGCACCGCGAGGAATCGGCCAGCAGCTACGGCGCCGAGCTCGAGGAGATGGCGCAGGAACTGGCGCGCATCGAGGCCGAGTCGAAGGACCTCGCCGGCCAGCACACCTGGTTCACCGCCCTGGAGCGCAAGCTCGACGAGGAACGCGCCGCCCTGCAGACCCAGCTCGACGCCGCCGCCGCGCGGCGCGACCGTGTCCAGGAAGAGGTCAGCAACCTGCGCGTCGAGGCCGCCGCCGCGCGCGAGCGCGAGGAGGCGGCGCGCAACCACCTCGTCCACCTGACCCGCCAGCAGCAGGAACTGGAAGACGACCGCGCCGCGCGCGAGCGCCGCCTGGCCGGTCTCGACACCCGCCGCGCCGAACTGCTGCGCCGCAAGTCCGAGGCCGGCGCCGCACGCGAGGCGGCCAACGCCGCGGTCGAAAAGCTGTCGCTGGCGGTCAACGAGGCGGTGGCCGAGCGCGACCGCCTGCGTTCCGGCACCGAGGAGCTGCGCCAGCAGGCGCGCATCGTCGGCGCCCGGGCGCGCAGCCTGGCCGCCCGCCTGGCCGAGCTGAACCTCAAGGCTGGCGAGGTGCGCGTGCGCCTCGAAGGCCTGGCGACTCGGGTGCGCGACGACCACCAGCTCGACCTCGCCGAGGCCGCCGCCAACTGGACCCGCCCCGACGACTGGGACCGCGACCGCCTCAAATCCGAACTTGAGGACGCCGAAGCCGCGATCGCGCGCATCGGCGCGGTCAACCTCGCCGCCATCGACGAGCTGCAAGAGGCCGAGGCGCGCGAGACCTTCATCGACCAGAGCCACAACGACCTGGTCGGCGCCAGCGAGAAGCTGCAGGGCGTGATCGAGCAGATCGACCAGCACAGCCGCCTGCTCTTCGAAGAGACCTACCGCCTGGTGCGCGCCAACTTCCAGAACCTGTTCCGCCGGCTGTTCGGCGGCGGCTCGGCCGACCTGCGCCTGGAACGCATCGAGACGGTCACCGTCACCGATCCCGACGGCGGCACCCGCGAGGTGCAGCGCGAGGTCGATGTGCTGGAAGCGGGCCTCGAGATCTACGCCCAGCCGCCGGGCAAGAACCCCAAGGTGATCACCCAGCTGTCAGGCGGCGAGAAGGCCCTGACCGCCATCGCCCTGGTCTTCGCGGTCTATCAGGCCCGGCCCAGCCCCTTCTGCGTGCTCGACGAAGTCGATGCCCCGCTCGACGAGGCCAACGTCGATGTGTACTGCAACATGGTCCGCGACTTCACGCGCGGCAAGGAAGTAGAAGGCTTCAAGGGCAGCCAGTTCATCGTAATCACGCACAAGAAGCGCACCATGCAGCGCGCCGACGCGATCTACGGCATCACCCAGAACGAGCCCGGCGTCTCGACCAAGATCAGCGTCTCGTTCGACGAACTGTCGCACGGTGTGGGCGAAGGCGGCGAGTTGGCCAAGACGACCCGCGGCAGCGGCCCCTTCGCCGGCTGAGCGAGCCAGCAGCCCCGCTAGGCGTTGAGTTTGCGGTATTCCCCGATCCAGCGGGGCAGATCGTGGTAGAAGCCGTGCCAGTTCATGTGTGCCAGGTCGCGAGGGCAGCGCACCGTGATCTCGTCGTCATCGACCACGGTGACCTCGAGGGCGGTTCCGCACAGCGGGCAGTCGATGTATTTGGCCATTTCCTTCGAGCCGTCGCCGCCGACGAGATCGAGAATGTAGCCCATCACCTTCTCGTAGCTCGCTGCCATGCTGACTGCAGCCTAGGCCAGGGCCCGCAGCCGGCAAGACGGCGGGCCGCTCGCCGTCGATACTCCTATTTCCGCCGCGCTTCCCACCATTCCATGCGCTTGCGGATCTCCTTCTCGAAGCCGAAGGTGCCTGGCACGTAGAACTCGCGCCCGCGCAGTACGTCGGGCAGGCAGCGCTGGCCGGCGAAATGGTCCGGGGCGTCGTGGTCGTACACGTAGCCCTCACCGTAGCCGAGATCCTTCATCAGTCCGGTCGGGGCGTTGCGCAGGAACATCGGCACTGCCGCGCCTGGCCGTTCGCGTACCGCAGCCGCAGCCTCGAAGTACCCTTTGGTGGCGTTGCTCTTGGGCGCGGTGGCGTTGTAGATGACCGCCTGGGATAACGGGTAGATCGCCTCGGGCATGCCGATCGCGGCAACCGCCTGATGCGCCGCGACGGCGACCTGCAGCGCCTGCGGATCGGCGAGACCGACGTCCTCGCTGGCGAAGATCACCACCCGGCGGGCGACGAACAGCGGATCCTCGCCGCTGTCGAGCTGGCGCGCGAGGTAATAGAGCGCCGCCTGCACATCGCTGGCGCGCATGCTCTTGATGAAGGCGCTGGCGACATCGTAGTGCGCCTCGCCGTCGCGGTCGTGATCGGCGCCGGGATTCTGCGCCACTGCGGCGACCTGCTCGGCGGTAATCGTCCCCCCGGCCAGGGCATGCGCGGCCTCGACCAGCATCAGCATGCGCCGGCCATCGCCCGAGCACAGGCGCAGCAGCAGGTCCTTGGCGCCGGCATCATAGGTCAGTCCGGGGAGGCCCTCGGGATGGCTGGCGACCCGCTCCAGCATTGCCGCCAGGGCCACGCCATCGAGGGCGTTGAGGCTGAACACGCGCACGCGCGAGACCAGCGCCTTGTTGAGCGAGAAGCTGGGATTTTCCGTAGTCGCGCCGACCAGGGTGATGGCGCCGGCCTCGACGTGCGGCAGCAGGGCATCCTGCTGGCCCTTGTTGAAGCGGTGCAACTCATCGACGAAGAGCAGCGTGCCCTGGCCGAGATCGCGCACCTTGCGTGCCTCGTCGAGCAGGGCGCGCAGTTCGGGGACGCCCTGCAGCACCGCGCTGAACGGGATGAAACGCAGCCCGAGTTCCTGGGCGAGCAGGCGGGCGATCGTCGTCTTGCCGCAACCAGGCGGTCCCCACAGCACGATTGACGGCAATGCTCCGGCCGCGATCAAGCGGCTGACCACGCCCTGCGCCCCCAGCAGATGATCCTGGCCGACGACTTCGGCGAGCGACTTTGGGCGCAGGCGTTCAGGGAGCGGGGTGGCCACACCGGCAGCACATGCGCTGCGCTGGAAAAGGAAAGACCCCGCTGCCGGAAGCAGCGGGGTCTGCGCTCATCGTGCGCTGTCGAGGTTCAGCGCTTGGCGGCGCCAGCCGTGGCGAAGCAGCCCTTCTCGGCGATGACGCTCTTGGCCTTCACATCGACGTCGGCGGTGGTAACCAGCCAGCCGGTCACCTTCTGGCCGGGGTAGCGCTGCTGCAGCTTGTCGCGCATGTCGAGGAAGCTCTCGCCATCCTTAACGCTCAGCTTGCCGTCCTTGCGCTTGATATCGACGAACCACACGTCCTTGCGGCCGCGGGCGATGACGATGCGGCCCAGGCCCTCGATGCCGTAGGTCTTCACCGGGACGGCCTCGACACTCTGGAAGACGGGGAGGCGGGTCTCCAGTTCGCGATCGACGACATCGCCGGGAAGGGGATGTCCGGCCTTGAGCAGGCGGATGATGGCTTCCTCAGTGGCCTTGATGGCAACGCGCATGGGCGGGGGTCCTGGATTGGGGGGTTGCAAAGGAGCGGGTTTGGTGATGTTGAACGGGTCTGGATGGATCCGCTCAAAAAACGTGCGGGCGTAGCCTAACAACTTTTTCAAAAATTCAAGCCGAAGCATCATTCTGTTTCTGCATAGCGTCAACTTCCCTGGCATGATTATTGCCAGTATGGCTTCATAGTCTGTCATTGTGACCCTCTGGAGCCGGCTATGACCACACCTTCTGCCCCACCTGATGCCCCAGTGATCACGGCCGAGCCTGATCAGGGCGCCAACAGCGGCGGCCTGGTACGACATGAGGACCTGATTCCCACCCGGCTGATCGCCCTGCCGCTCAATCAGCGACCCGTCTTCCCGACCATGATGCTGCCCCTGGTCATTCCCACCGGCCGACTCGCCGAGGCCGCTCGTCAGGCCGTGGCTGAACACCATGGCTGGTTGGGATTCTTCCTGACCCACGAACAGGTGGACGATGGCACCGGCTTCACTGGCGCCGCCCTGTACCACGCCGGCTGCGCAGCGCGCATCGTCAAGCACCAGGACCTCGATGGCGGGGCGCTGCAAGTCATCATCCAGGTGGTCAGCCGCTGGCAGATCACCGCCATCGAGGTGGACGACCGCCAGGTCATCGTGCGCGGAACCGCGGTGCGGGTCCAGGTGGACCCGGCGGAGCAGCAGGTGCGCGCCCTGGCCATGGCGATCGTCGGCCAGTTGCGCGAACTGGTCAGCCACAACCCGGTGTACGGCGAAGAGATCAAGATGGTCCTCGCCAACTTCAACAACATCGACGGGCCGAGCCGGCTGGCCGACATCGCAGCCAGCCTGACCACCGCCAAGCGCTCTGACCTGCAGGAAGTGCTGGAGACGGTCGATATCATCCCGCGCATGGAACGCGTCGTCGCCCTATTGACCCGCGAAGACCAGCTCAGCCAGCTCAAGTCCAAGATCCAGAAGCAGATCGAGGACAAGGTCAGCGACAACCAGCGCACCTTCTTCCTCAACGAGCAGCTCAAGGCGATCAAGAAGGAGCTGGGTCTCGAGACCGATGACAAGTCGCTTGATCTCAAGCGATTCCGCGACGCGCTCGAAAAACGCGGAGCGGCGGTGCCGGCCGAAGTCCGCCAGACCGCCGAGGATGAACTGCGCAAGCTGCAGCTTCTCGACCCGGCGAGCAGCGAGTACAATGTCGTCCGTACCCGCCTGGAATGGCTGACCGACCTGCCGTGGGGCGTGACCAGCGATGACCAGCTCGACCTCGCCAAGCTGCGCGCCGGTCTCGACGCCGACCACTTCGGACTGGAAGACGTCAAGGAACGCATCGTCGAGTTCGTCGCGGTGCGCAAGCTGAAGAACGATCGCGGCGGCGGCATCATCTCGCTGGTCGGCCCCCCTGGCACCGGCAAGACCTCGGTGGGCGCGTCGATCGCGCGCCAGCTTGGCCGCAAGTTCTTCCGCTTCTCGCTTGGCGGCATGCGTGACGAGGCCGAGATCAAGGGCCACCGCCGCACCTACGTCGGGGCTCTGCCCGGCAAGATCGTGCAGGCGCTGAAGCGCTGCGGCTCGATGAATCCGGTCATCCTGCTCGATGAGATCGACAAGCTCGGACACGGCATCCAGGGCGATCCGGCTTCGGCCCTGCTCGAGGTCCTCGACCCGGAGCAGAACAAGGACTTCCTCGATCATTATCTTGATGTGCGCGTCGATCTGTCGCAGGTGCTGTTCATCTGCACCGCCAACGATCTCGGTGGCATACCCGAGCCGCTGCGCGATCGCATGGAGATCATCCGCCTCGCCGGCTACGTCGAGGCGGAGAAGATGGCCATCGCCCGCGACCACCTGGTGCCGAAGCAGCTCGCGGCGCACGGGCTCGACCGGCGCATCCTGGCGTTCTCCGCGCCAGCTCTGCGCACCATGGTGCGCGACCACGCGCGCGAGGCGGGCGTGCGCCATCTCGAGCAGCTGGTCGCCAAGGTCTGCCGCAAGGTGGCGACCGCCAGGGCCGACCGCCCCGCCACGAAGGCCGTCGTCCTCGGCCCGAAGAACCTCGCCGACTACCTGGGCAAGCCGCTGATGCGCGATGACGAGCTGCTGGTTCACCCACGCCCCGGCGTGGTCACCGGCCTGGCGTGGACCGCGTTGGGCGGTGCCACCCTGGAGATCGAAGCCATCGCGGTGCCGGCCGAGAAGGGATCCTTGATCCTGACCGGCCAGCTCGGCGATGTGATGAAGGAATCGGCCTCCCTGGCCCGCTCGTACCTCATGGCCAACGCCGTCCATCTCGGCCTGGATGGCGAGGCGGCGCACTTCTTCGACCGCCATGCCGTGCATCTGCATGTGCCGGCCGGGGCGACGCCGAAGGATGGACCCAGCGCCGGCATCACCATCGCCTGCGCCCTGCTATCCCTGGCCCTGGGCAAAGCGCCACGCCGCCGACTGGGCATGACCGGAGAACTGACCCTGACCGGCCGGGTCTATCCGATCGGCGGCGTGCGCGAGAAGCTGGTCGCCGCCAAACGCGCCGGCTTGAATCGGGTGCTGCTGCCGGCTGCGAACCAACGCGATTATGCTGAACTGCCGAGCCTGGTCACCTCCGGCATCGCGGCGGTGTTCGTTTCAACCCTGGACGAGGTGCTGGCCGAGGCCGGGCTGGTGGGCGGGCCACGCTGAACGATGCCAAGGTTTCTATGCGCCTGGCATGTCGTTGCGCAGATCCCTATGCCAGCTAGGTTTGCGGCTGCATGTCCGGTGCAGATACCACCACTACGACCAAGGCCGGCGAACTGATCGCCGGACGTTGGCGACTGCTGCGGGAACTGGGCCGCGGCACGTCCGGCCGGGTGTGGCAGGCCCGCGACGAGCATCTCGAACGCGACGTCGCGGTGAAGGTGCTGGAGGCGCCGCTCGGCGACGAGGAACAGGCGCAACGTTTCGAGCGTGAGATCCACGTCACCGCCCGCCTGCAGCACCCTGGCATCTGCGCGGTGTTCGAGGCAGCAACCGATGACGCCGGCCACCCCTGCTACGTCATGACCCTGGCGCGCGGTCGCACCCTCGACCGCTTCCTGGAGGAGTTGCGCCAGACCCCCGACCAGTGGCGCACCTGGCCGCTGGTCGATCGGCTGACCCTGTTCCTCAAGCTGCTCGACATCATGCACTACGCCCACAACCAGGGCGTGGTGCACCGTGACCTCAAGCCGGCCAACATCGTCATCGGTCAATACGGCGAATTGTGGGTCCTCGACTGGGGCCTGGCGCGCGATCTGCGCGAAGAACAGGCGACCGAGAAGGCGTGGGATGCGGCCTTCGCGACCAACGAGCCGCCTCGCCCGAAGTCGGAAGTGATGACGCCGGTCGATCCGACCACGGTGCGTTCGCAGCGCCTCTCGGCCGCCACCGTGATCATGAACGATCCGGATTCGTCCGAGACCCAGGCCATGCCGGCCCTGCAGCCGACCAGCGAACGCGTCACCACCCAGGTGCCGACCTCCACCTCGCGCTCCGACCGCCTGCGTCCCACCGACAGCCATCGGCGCAGTTCGATGCGCGTCTCGCGCTCGACCCACTTCGGGCAGATCCTCGGCAGCCCGGCCTACATGAGCCCCGAACAGGCGCTCGGCAAATCCTCGATCGTTGACCAGCGCACCGACGTGCACTCGCTCGGCTCGATCCTGGTCGAGTTGATGACCCTGCACACCCCGCAGGAGATGGGCGAAAGCGAAGCTCTGATCGATTTCCTGTCGCGGATCAAGAAGGGCGATCGGCGGAGCCTGCGCGATCTCTGGCCGGAAGCGCCGCAGACCCTGCAGACGATCAGCGAGTGGGCCCTGGCCCGCGATCCGCAGGACCGCTACCCCGATTGCGAGGTCTTCGCGCAAGAGCTGCGCACCCTGCTGGTCCAGGTCTCCGAGTCCTACGCCAAGCAGGAGGCCGACCGCCTGGCGCGCGAGCGCGAGGGCGCCTGGCGCAGCCTGGGGCGCTGGGATTTCACCGCCAGCCCGGAAAGCGGCCCGTTCAACCTGCCATCCAACAGCTGGTGCGGGGAACAGGTCGGCCACGTCCACCATCCCGAACTCGGCGGCATGCTGCTGGGCGGCTACGGCCTGCAGATCTATCCCCTCCAGGTCGAGGTCGGCGATGACCTGCGCGTGACTGTCGAACTCGAACTGGTCCAGGGCGAGGAGGTCTGGCTTCTCGCGCGCGGGACCGATCCGCGACACTGCTACCAGTTCCGCCTCGGCGCCTACGAAGGCCGCTGGGTGACCATTTCGCGTTCGCGCGGGGCCGAAAACCCGCTCGACGCCGAGCTGCTGACCATGCGCCCGATGCGCGAAGGCGAGACCACGACCCGGGTCGAGCGCCAGCCCAAGTCGCACCGCGTGGTGGTGGAATGCGAAGGGCAGGTGCTGCGCTTCCACGTCGATGGCCAGGAACCGCTCGCCTTCCGCGACCTCAACCCGATCTCGATCGCTCCCGGCCACAGCATCGCCATCGCCACCTGGAAGACGCAGGCGCTGGTGCGCAAGCTGGCCCTCGAACGCCGCCATGCGCCGCTGATGGTGCCCTCGTACACGGTCGGCAACGAGTTCCTGCGCCTGGGCATGCACAAGGAGGCGGAAGCGTGGTACGGACGTTTCCTTGCCGAGCACCCTGACAGCGAGCCCGCCCCGGAAGCTTCCTTCCTGCGTTGCATGGCGGTGGTCCGGCGCGGCGACCTGGCGCTGGCCGCCGAGACCCTGCGCGAATTCCTCTCTGACCAGCTCGAGCATGTGCTGGCCCGCGACGCCATCTTCACCCTCGCCAAGGTGCAGTACGAACGCAATGGCGGCAATCTGCGCTCGGCGGTGCGCGAGCTGCTCGGCTACCAGGAATCGGGCGACGTCGTACGAACCCGCTTCTGCCTGTGGATCATGCCCCTGATCGGCGCCCAGGTCGAACACGGCGGCCTGACCACCGAGGTCGAGCACGACCTCGAGCATCTCGCCCGCCTGATGCGTGGCTCGCCCGACGAGTCGGCGCTGATGGGCACCCTGTCGCGTTGGCTGAGCAGCCATCTGCGCAGCTGGTTGAATCACCTCGTCGATCGCACCGATGCCGTGGCGATCGCAACCAGCCGCGAGGCCATGCGCCGGGCGCGGGCGCTGGGCTACACCATCACCATCCGCGAGCCGCGGATGCTCGGCGACTACCATCGCATCACCGGCGACATCATCACCTCGAACGACGCGGCGCGCACCGTCCTGGTGATCGGCCGCGGCGAGGACCGACCGACCACCTTGTTCGATTTCAGCCGTGACGCCCTGGTGCTGGTCGGCATGGGCGCCGCGCAGCAGGTCCTGGATGCCCTGAGCGGCGATGATCTGACCCCGGTCGAGCACGTGCTGCGGGCCGGCTTGCGCCGCAAGCTCGGCGACAACGCCGGTGCCACCGAGGACCTCGAGTGGTGCTTCCGCCTGACCGATGAGCTCGAGACCTCGCGCACCTCGCTGACCAAACTGTTCGCCGCCCGCCTCGGCTGCCTCGCGCTGGGCTACCTGCCAGCCTCGCTGGTGCTCGACGGCCTGGCGACGATCCGCGCCGACATCCTGCACTCCCCCCTCCTCGCCCTGACCGCCTTCACCTGCGAATGCCACGGCGACCGTCTGACCGCCCTGCACCTGTGGCGCGAACTGTCCACTGAAGGCAGCGGCTTCGCCCTGCTCGGCAAGCAGGGCATCGAACGCATGGGTTGAGCCGCGCTGGTCGGAAATCCGGCACCGCGATTCTCCAATCCGCCTTGGTTGATCCGATGGTTCACCTGGCATCCTGGTCACGATGCACCATGCCGCCGATATCCGCACCCACGGGGCGACCGCCAACAGCGACCTGCTGGCCTCGCCCGCCATCCAGAAGGCGATAGATACGGTCGCTGCGCAGGGTGGTGGTACGGTCGTCATCCCCCCCGGCATCTGGCGCAGCGGCACGATCCACCTGCGCTCGAACATCCACCTGATCCTCGAACCTGGCGCCGTACTGCTCGGTTCCGGCGACCTCGCCGACTATCCTTCGGTGGGACGCAGCGGTGCGGACAACGACCGCCACGACCACCATCTGCTCATCGCCCGTGACTGCCGCCGTGTACGCATCAGCGGTGGCGGCAGCATCGACGGCAATGGATCCGCCTTCTGGCATCCACCGACCGGCCCGCGTTCGTGGATCCGCGCCCGCGAACCACGCGTCAGTCCGCTGCTTGAACTGTCGTGCTGCAGCGATCTGACCATCGACGACATCACCATCCGCAATTCTCCGGGTTGGACGGTGCACGTCTTCTGCTGCGACCGGGTACGCATCCGCGGCGTGACCATCGACAATCCGATGTGGGGCCCCAATACCGATGGCTTCGATCTGAATGGCGTACGCGACCTGGTCCTGAGCCAGTGTTTGGTCACCGCCGGCGACGATGCGATCGTGCTCAAGACCTCGCGCGATGCCCGCTCGTGCGAACGGGTGGTGATCTCGGACTGCATCCTCAAGACCTATTGCGCGGCCTTGAAGCTCGGCACCGAGAGCTGGCACGACTTCCGCAACATCACCATGTCCAACTGCGTGGTCCACGGCAGTCCCCGCGCGGTCGGCATCTATGCGTTCGATGGCGCGACGATCGAGGACGTGGCGATCAGCAACATCGCCTGCGACACCGCGTGCGGCTGGGCCCTCAACCGCCCGATCCACCTCGACCTGCGGCGGCGCGACCGCTCACGTCCCATCGGACCGGACGCCCCTGCCGTCGGCCGCATGCGCAACATCAGCATCAGCAACGTCACCGCCCGCACCGATGGCCGGATCATTTTGACCGCTGCCGACGGCGGCCGGCTGCGCAACATCCATCTGCGCGGCCTGTGCCTGCGCTACCCGATCATCGAGGATCCATCCGAGATCGGTCCACGGGGCGAACCGCTGCAGTTCAGCCGGCACAGCCCCGAAGCTCGTGGTGCGCGCTCCGCCGTGGTCGCCGACGGGGTCGATGGCCTGCATCTCGATGGACTCGGCATCGCCTGGCCGGACGGACAGTTGGACGCCGACTGGGGCGATGAACTCGACACCGGGCAATGGGCGAGGCCGCCGCGCGCTGAGCTGCTGCGGCGCCTGGCCCAGCCGCCCCCCTTCCACGCCATCTGGCTGCGCGACTGCCACGGTGGGCTGGTCGATCTGGGCGGAGCCACAGCCAGCGCCCCCGGCGTCGAGGCGATCGCGGCTGTGGCATCCACGGTGTCGATCCGGCGCTGAGCCAGGTTCAGCGCGCTGCGCCCAGCAATTCAGCGCGTCCCAGGACGGCCAGATCTTCGCCACCCGCCAACGGACGCAGGCGCAGCCGGAAGCGGTACTGGCCTGGGGTCAGTCGGAACTCGGGATGGACGTTGCGCGTCCAGCCGGTGTCCCCGCCCAGACCAGCATGGAAGCCATCGAGGTGGAGGGACGTCTCGTCGCGTGGCACGAGATCCGCGATATTCACAGCATCACGCAGATCCTCGAGGCGCAGCGGCAACGCCGAGGCGTGCAACAGCGGCAGCCCCTGCACGAACAGGCCCGTTCCGGCGGCGTCGGTGGCGGCCAGCCAGCGGAGGTCGCAGCGCAGGCCGTTCTCCTGCGGGAAGATGTAGGGCGTCCCCAGACTAGCGACCGGCGCGGCATGGCGGCCGACCAGGGCCGACTCGCGGCGGTCGGGATAATTCTCGAAGGGACCGCGACCGAACCACTGCACCCGACGGTCCGCGCCGCACAGCGAGGTGACCAGACCGATGCGTGGGACCATCTCGACCGGCGCCGCGATGATGGCGAGCAGATCGACCACGAGATCACCGGAGCCATGCACGGTCCAGTCCACCTCCATGCGCGCGACCGGCTCCTTGCCCGGCGCGGCCATGACCCCGCGCGTGGCAAAACGGGCGCGCCCAGCATCGAGGCGGATCAGTTCGCAGGCTTCGGGGTGGAAGATCGCGCGATCCAGGCCGCAGGCCACCCACTGCCCGGCATAACCGTTGCCTCCGGTACTCAGGTCGATGTCGGTCGGAGCCCGGCTGAGGCAGGGCAGGATCGGACGCGCCAACTGCTCGCGCCCAGCGACAGCCAGACTGGCGATGCTGCCGGTGGCGCGGTCGAGACGCAGGCTCCAGCCTGCGCCGGACAGCACATCACCGGCGATGGCCAGCGGAGCGTCAGAGGTGAGACGCGGCGCCGAACGGGCTGCCGCGACCAGGAACTGCACCTGATCCACGACCGCGCCGGCCTGATCCCAGGCCACGGCAGCGACACGCACCACGTTCAGGGACAGATGCCGCTCGGCCCCGGGCGGCACCGGCACGGTGGGCAGGGCGAGTTGGATCGCGCCGGTGGCACCGGGCGCCAAGGCGGGGAACCCGGCCGTGCCGTTGGCGACCACCTGACCATCGTCCTCCAAGCTCCAATCCAAGCGGTAGCCGGCGAGATCGAGGAACTGGTGGCGGTTGGTCACGCGCAGGCGGCCAGCGGCCGCGTCCTCGGCGATGATCTGCACCGGCGACTGGACATGGCGCAGTTCCCAGGCGCCGGGATGCGGCACCAGATCAGGACCGACCACGCCGTTGAGGCACATGCGCTCGGTGCCGCTGGGCTCCCAGCGTTCGGCTCCGTACTCCCAGCGTCCATTGCGGGCGATCGCCTTGTCGCGCCAGTCCCACACGAAGCCGCCCTGGAAGCGCGGCAGCTCCCAGATCAGATCCCAGAACTTGCGTACATTCCCGGTCGAATTGCCCTTGGCGTAGGCGTACTCGCACATGACCAACGGGCGCTTCTCGTTGGGATCCGACAGCATCTGGCGGACCCAGTCGAGGCCGGGGTACATCGGCACCATGATGTCGGTGACCAGCGGCCCGGCGAAGCCGCTCTCGTACTGCACCGGCCGGGTCGGGTCGTTCCAGCGCAGCCAGTTGGCCATCGCCGCATGGTGCGGGCCGCACATGCTCTCGTTGCCCAGGCTCCACGCGACCACGCAGGGATGGTTGCGATCGCGCAACTGCATGCGGATGGCACGTTCGAGATAGGCCGGCGCCCACAGTGGATCGCGCGTGGCCAGGCCGCCCATGCCGTGCGTCTCGAGATTCGCCTCGTCGATCACATACATGCCGAGTTCGTCGCACAGATCATACCAGGCATCGGCATCGGGATAATGGCAGGTGCGCACGGCGTTGAAGTTCAGCCGCTTCATCGCCAGGATGTCCTCGCGCATGTCGGCGACGGTGACGGCACGGCCGCGTTCGGGGTGGAATTCGTGGCGGTTGACACCACGGAAGACCAGGCGCTGGCCATTGAGACGGATCACCCCATCGACGATGGCGAGTTGGCGGAAGCCGACCTGGGTCTGCTCATGATCGACCTTCTGTCCAGACGGGTCGCGCAGTTCCAGTTCCAGCGTGTAGAGCTCAGGCGACTCGGCGCTCCACCAGCGCGGTGCGGCGACCGCCAGCTCGGCCTTGGCCGACAAGGCGTCATCGTACAGGCCGGTGGAGTTCGGGCCGTACATGGTGCTGCTGTCGGCGATCGGTGACACAGCGGCGGCGACTTCCCGTCCGGCCTGGTCACGCAGGGTGAATGCGACCGTCCATCCGCGTACCCCCGGATGTTTGAGCCACCCGCCCGACTCCACCGCCAGCGGGACCGGCGGCGGATTGATCCACGAGCGCACCACCAGGACGGCATCGCGGAAGGCCGCGTCGAATCGCACCTGGTGCATCCAGTCGCGCAGATGCACCACCGGCTTGGCGATCAGTCGCACGCTGCGCTGGATGCCCGACAGGTGCCAGTAGTCCTGCTTTTCAAGATGGGCCGAGGTCGGCCAGCGGTACACCCGCACCGCCAAGTGGTTGTCGCCCGGCCTGACCAGCGCGGTGATATCGAAGTGGGCGGGCAGCTTGCTGTCGGTGGAGTAGCCCACCTCGACGCCGTTGACCCAGCAGTGGAAGGCGGCATCGACCGAGCCGAACTCGAGGAAGATGCGTCGGCCGTCCCAGGTCTGCGGCACGGAAAACACCGTCCGATAGCTGCCGGTCGGATTGTCAGGCGGAGCGGCGGGATAGGTGGTCGGCTCGAAGGGGTAGGCGATGTTCTGGTAGATCGCCTCGCCGTGGCCGTGCAGTTCCCAGTTGCCCGGCACCGGGATGCGCGCCCAGCCGCGATCGTCGAAGCCTGGTAGCTCGCAGCCGCTCGGCACGGCTGACGGACGAGGTGCGAGATGGAATGCCCACTGACCGTCCAGGCTGCGTTCCCACGGAGACTCACCGCCGCCCCAGGGAGCGTGCATGATCTCGCGGTTGCGGTGGATGGCGGTGGGATCGTCGTACAGGGCGGGCATCGCAGACCTCGTGTTCCTGGCCATGGTACATAATGACACTGCTGCTTGTCCATAGCGATTCTGAGTATGGACCTATCATTTCTGTCCATGTCCGACATCCCCTCCCACCTCTGCGCCAACCACCGCAGCTTCCGCACCATGGCGGGGACCGGCGACCGCGGCCTGCTCGGCTGCGGCTTTATGCTCAAACCGCCGGGCTGGGATTGCCAACAGGCGGCACGCAGCGCCTACAGCGCCGTGCTGGTGCTGCGTGGCCAGGGCTGGTACGCCGACGCCGCCGGCCGGCGCTGGCCGCTGGGGCCTGGCAGCCTGTTCCAGCGCTTCACCGGGGTTCTGCACAGCGTGTGGGTGGAGCGGAATCCGGCCTGGGCGGAGTGCTGGATCCACTTCGGCGCACCGGTCGAGGACATGCTCGCCAGTCTTGGCGCCATCGACCGCGATCAGCCGGTGCTGACGCCGGGCCTCGACCTCGCCCTGGTGCGCGAGCTGTGGCGCTCGGTCACGGCGCTGGACGCAGCGCAGGAACGCCAGTTGCCGGCCCACCTTGTCCGTCTGCAGGGCCTGCTGCTCAGTCTGCTCGGCAGAGAGAGGCGTGCAGCACCGACCGCCAGCTTCGACAGCGACCGCGCCTGCCGGCTGCTGGCCGACGACCCGCGCCTGGACCTACGTCTGGCGGCGCGCGAACTCGGCCTGCCCTATGGCGCCTTCCGCAAGAACTTCCGCCGCGCCGTCGGCCTCGGCCCGGGTGAATACCGGCTGCGCCGCCGCCTCGAACGCGCCCGCGCCGAACTGCTGGGATCGGACAAGCCGATCAGCGCCATCGCCGCCGAACTGGGTTACGCCAATCCCTTCACCTTCACCAATCTGTTCCGCAAGCATGTCGGCCTGGCACCAAGCGCCTGGCGGCGCGGCGCGCGTTGATCGCTTGCGGTGAGGTGGGTCAAAAGCTCTGGGCGTCAGGGGGAATGCCGGAAACCACCAGGATGAGGCTGCAGATGCCTGGTCCGAGGGCGAGGCTTAGACACGTTGCCGTACCATGGCGACGTGGGGCAGCACCATCTCCTTCGACTGTGCAGCACAGAGTCAGATGCCGTGTTTGCTGAATCGTTTACTTCATTTATCTAAACCAATCATTTTTTCAGAGGACGCTCATGCTCGTCACCCGCCAGAACCGCATCCCCTTCTCCTGGGTCGTCATGGCCATGCTGCCATGGGCTTTCTGGTACTTCCAAATGACCATGGGCATGGTGAGCTTCTTCCTGCTCAACCGCCTGGTCGAAAATCCAGCCGCGCTGACCTTCTGGACCTCGCTGCCCGGACTTATCTTCACCTTCATCCCGCTCGGCGCCTTCATCAGCTTCACCTCCGATCGCATCTGGACGCGCTTCGGTCGGCGGAAGCCCTTCATCATCGCCGGCTTCATGGGTTGGGCCGTGGTCCTGACCCTCTATCCGGTGGCGGGCAGCGCCTATGTATTCATCGCCTTGATGTTCCTCTTCGCCCTGGTCGGACAGTTCAATGCACCTCTGGAGGCGCTGAAGCTGGAGACCATCCCACCGCCGATGCGCGGCCGGTCGGCAGCGCTGTGGTCGTGGATCACCACCGTCCTGAACATCACTTTCTGGGGGATTGTCATTGGCCGCATGGACGAGGTTGTGGCCTTCGATGCGGGTCACCTCAGTGGCGACAAGATCCTCTATTGGGCAGCCGCCGCCGGCCTGCTGATCGCTGTGTTCATCTACTGCTTCGGAATCAAGGAGGCCGACCCCAAGAGCACGCTGACGGGTGAAAAATTCAGTTTCACGAAGCTTATCAAGGCGCTGACCATGAAGGAACTGCGCTACCTCTACCTGCTGCTCTTCGCCACCTCGATGCTGACCGCCGGACTTGGCAGCCTCGGCATGCTGATGTACACCGAGCAGTGGAGCTACAGCAACCAGGAGATGGGCTTCAACATCGCGGTCGGCGGGATCATCAATTTGTTCATCATTCCCTTGATTGGCGTATTCGCTGATAAGGGCAATCGCATGCGCATCTACCTCGGCTGCATCACCTGCATCCTGGTGCTGCAGGCAACTTATTTCGGCTACGTCACCTGGTATCTGCCGGACCAGCGCCCAACCCTGGTCGAGATCATCTTCTTCGGCGAGATGACCTGCATCTTCGGCATCATCGCCGGCGTGGTCTATTTCCCGCTCGTCTATGACTACATCCCGCGCAACCTGATGGGGACCTATTTCAGCGGCGCAATCATCCTCAACGGTGTGATTGGATTCCTCACACTCAATGGCGCCGGAGTATTCCTGCTGTGGTGGGCCAACCTGTTCCAGCCACCGGCCGGCGAGATGGTACGCGTCTGCCTCGATCGTGAGACCGACCGGGGGACCATCGAACGCACCCTCGCTGCGGCTGGTCTCAAGACCCCGGACGGGCAGCCAGCCCGGACCGAGGACATCGTCGCCAGAGCCTGGTACGCTGACGGCATCGTCAGCGAGACCGGCACCGCCTTCGAGATCCGCCTGCGCGATGACCACGCCAAGCGCCGCTTCAACGAGCGCAAGGACCTGCAGGGCGAGATCGGCACTGCCGATGCGAAGGTCAAACACGCACGCAGCCAGGGCGTAGCTCCTGCCTACCTCGCCGCCCGCGAGGCCGCGCTGGCCGACATGCGCGCCAAGGTCCAGAACATCGATGAGGAACTAATTAAACGTTCCACAGCTTGGCGCGATGAGGTGCTGCGCGGGCTGGGCAACGAAGTCTTCGACGACGGTTCAGGCCTGCTGAAAGTTCAGGACGCACAGGCTGCGACTGCGCTCCTGCCGCTGCTACGCAAGCCGACGGATGTCGAACTGGAACGCCTCAACCGCGCCGTGCGCCTCGCTGATGGCCAAGTCATCGGACTGCGCGTGCTGCAACGCGAACGGACTTTCGTGATGAACTTGGGCGCCACGCTGCCTGCGGGCGGGGATGCCGCCACGGTCACCGCGACGACGGCCCGCCGGGTGATCGAATTGTCCGCGAGCATCGTGCCTGGCCTGATCGCCAGCGATGCGGTGCAGTTCGAGGTCGCCGTGAAGCCGCTGGCCATGCTGGAACTGCAACTTGTCGAGGTGCCAGTACGCAGCTTCGTCTCATTCATCACCCGCGGGGTCAACTCCGTGCTGTCGATTTTCACTGAAGTACCGCCTCCTGATCAGAAGCTGCACTCCCTCGCTCGCTCGCTGGCCCTCGATAACTCCGCCGGCATTGCCCTGGCGCGTGTCGATGCCCTGCCGGCCGAGGGTAAGGGCATGCGCGTGACCGTTGTAGCGCAGGAGGCCGCGCTCAACGATGCGAAAGCATGGCACAATCAGGTACGCGACCTAGCTGGACGCAAGGGCGGCGATGTCAATCTGACGGTACCAGCGCCCGTGCTGAAGCAGGATGTGGTACCGATCAAGTACAACTACCTGGCCGGCTATCTGTGGATGATGGCCCTGACCATCATCGGCTTCGCCTTGATCCTCCTCTTCATCCGCGCCGAACGGCGGGGGAAGGTCCGTAAACTGGGCGCTGAGGAAGCCCACGCCGAAACCACTGCCAAGGCGGCCAGCGATGCTGCCGCTGATCCTGCAGTTGCCGCTCCGGCGCGCACGACCTACACGCCGGGTTACCTGATGCCCAAGCTCGCGCTCGCAGCCCTGGGCGTGGCTCTGTTGGCCTTCGCCATACGCATGGCAGCATCCGACCTGCGTGTGCTGTGGAGCGGGGAGAGCGCCCAAGCCGCTGTCTCCTCCGTGATCGCGACCAAAGACGGTCAAGCTGAAGAACGGTTCACCACCCATGCCGACCTGAAGATCAAGATCGAGGCCGTCGGCAACGCCAAGGATTACGCTTGGGTGTTCTGGAACGAATTCACCTTCACCACCGCAGACGGAGTCGAGACCACCTTCCGCCGTGATGTGGGCTGCAAGCTGAAGCCATCGATGCCGTTGCTCGACGAGGGCGGTCTGCCCAACACGGTGATGGTGCGCTATGATCCGGCCAAGCCGCAGCAGACCTGCCTGCCCTACGAATACAGCACCTGGTTCGCGCCCTTCATCGTCGCCCTGCTGGGACTGGGCGCCTTCTGTGTCGGAGGTGCCCTGGCATGGTACGCTCGCCGGCCGATCGTCCTCGACGATGACGCTGCGGTGAACCCCAAGAGCGACACGACCCGCATCCAGGCGCCAACCGACAAGCACTAACGACGCAAGTCGTTGATTGACAATTGGTCACAGCCCGACGAAGAAGGAACCAAAGGTTCCATTATCGGCTTCGCCGGCCTGTTTCCCTGTTGCTGCAGGGGCTTCGCCCCCGCACCCCCGTAGCACTCCGACACGAAATCTCCGGATAACGAGACGATTTCGCGCCGTAGTGCTACAGCCCTGGTGCCAAGAGCCTGACGGGGATTGTCCGACAGGCTCCAGCCGCCACCCCCGGCGACTTGGCATCACCTGCGCTTTACCCCTCTCGTCACCCCGAGTGAGGTCGAGCCATGTCGAAATTCTGGCAGCAGTTGATGCAAATCTGGAGCCGCCTGGAGGTGGCGCAGAAGGCGACCATCGTTCTGGCCGCCCTGGGCGGCATCGCCCTGGTCGGAGTGCTCGGCTGGGGCGCGTCCCAGCCCAGTTATCAACTGCTCGCCCGTGACCTGACCCGCGCCAAGAGCGCCGAGATCGCCTCGTTCCTCGAACAACAGAGCATCCCCTACAAAGTCGTTGATCGCGACACCGCCGTCCTCGTTCCCAGTCAGCATATCTACCGTCTGCGCAATGAGTTGGCTCAACAGGACATGCTCGGAGAGGCCGGCAAGGGTTTCGAACTGCTGGACACCGGCGGCTTCATGGAATCGACCTTCCGCGAACACCGCACCTACGACCGTGCGGTGGCTGGCGAACTGGAACGCAGCTTCCGCGAGATCCCCGGCGTGCGCTCGGCGCGCGTCATCATCGACCGCCCGCAGCCCAGCCCCTTCATCGCCGATGACGAAGGCAAGCCGCGCGCCTCGATCAAGCTCGACGTGGGCAAGGGCACCAAGCTCAGCGAGCGCCAGGTCGCCGGCATCATCGCCCTGACCGCCGGTGCCGTCGCCGGCCTCGACCACGACCGCGTCGAGGTCATGGACAATGGTGGCCTGCTGACCCCGAAGCAGGCCGACACCGGCGCCGCCCTGGCGCAGAACACCCTGGAAGCCGAGATGGCGCGCGAAAGCTACCTGACGCGCCGCGCCCAGGAGCAGCTCGACGTCATCCTCGGACCCGGTCGCGGCCAGGTCCGCGTCAGTGTCAAGCTCGACTTCGCCAAGCGCAGCACCTCCTCGGTCGATCCGACGAAGAGCGCGGCGATGACCGAGAAGACCACCACGACCGACAAGAAGACCCCGGTCGCCAGCGCGGGCGGCCTGGCCGGCGCCTCGCCCAACACCGGGGATGAGAACCGCCCGGCCGCCTCCACCACGCAACTGGCCAGCGAGACCCAGGAGGAGGCGCAAACCGCCTACTTCGTCGGTCAGAAGAAGGAAACGATCGAAGACGAGGTCGGCCGGATCCGCGGCATGACCGTCTCCATCCTGCTGCCCTTCAAGGACGCCGAGGTCGATGAACTCGACGCCAAGGGCAAGCCGACCGGCAAGAAGGTGAAGAGCCGTGTCGCCTACCCGCCCGAGGAGCAGAAGCGCTTCGAAAGCCTGGTGCTCAGCGCGATCGGCTTCGAATCGGCCAAGGACATCGTTGCGAAGCTCGGCGATTCGACGAACATCGGGTCAAGGTTCTCCTCCACCGTGCAGAGCATGGATCTCTATCAGGCCCCAGTCGAAGCCGTCGCCCAGGCCGGCGTCGCCCTGCCGATCGCCCTGCCCGGAAACATCTCGGATCTGGTCGGCTACGGCCTGGTCGGCCTGGTGGCCATCGTCCTGCTGGTCGTGGCGCGCGGCCAGTTGAAGCGCAGCCACCAGGCCTGGCTGGCGGCCGAGGCCAAATCACGCGAGGTCGATGATGCCCATAAGGCCAAGCATAAGATCGATGAACCGGAGGTCGATCCCGAGGAGGAGATTAAGCAGGCGGTGAAGGGCCGGCGCAACGAACTGAAGGAGAACATCAAGAAGGCAGTGGTCGAGGACCCGAACGCCGCCGCCCAGATCGTCAAGCGCTGGCTCTACGAGCAGGGATGAACAGCCATGCCTGATGCAAAACGCGAACTGGCAGGACGGAAGCGCGCGGCGGCATTCATGCTTTCGCTCGACAGCGAGACCGCCGCCGTGCTGATGACCCGGCTCAACGAGCGCGAGGTCCAGATGCTGTCCGAGGAGATGACCAAGCTCGGCGAGCTGACCGGTGCCGAGATGGAGGAGTTACTACGCGACTTCAACAAGAAGGTCGGCGGCGACAAGGTGAACGTCGAGCCGATGATCCAGGACATCCTCGAACGCGCCCTCGGCAAGGAGAAGGCACGCGATCTGCTCGACCGCATCCGCCGCCAGTCGCGTGAAACCGAACCGTTCCGCTCGCTGCTGCCCCTGGAAGCCAACCAGGTCGCCACCCTGATCCGCGGCGAGCACCCGCAGGTCATCGCCCTGGTCATCAGCCACCTCGAACCCGGCGTCGCCGCCAGCCTGCTCAAGGACATGGCCGAGGACCTGCGCTACGAGGTGGTCAAGCGCATCGCCGCCACCGCCGACCTGCCTTCAGAACTGGTGCGCCAGGTCGATGAGATGATGGAAGTCCGCGCCTATTCGCTGGGCCGCGCCATGACCGACGAACAGGGCAACAAGCGCTACAAGACCGTCGCCCAGATGCTCAACATCAGCGACCCGTCGCTGTCCAAGAGCGTTCTCGACCGCCTCAACCGCGAGAGTCCGCAGCTCGCCAACGAGATCCAGGCGCTGATGTTCGTGTTCGACGACATCGGCAAGATCGGCGACAAGGACATGCAGAAGCTGCTCGGCCAGATCGACAAGAACGACCTGGTGCTGGCGCTGCGCGCCGCCGAGCCGGCGGTCAAGGCCAAGCTCATGAACAACCTCTCGGCGCGCGCCCGCGAAGGTGTCGAGGAGGAACTGGGCAACATGGGCCCGCGCCCCCTGCACGAGATCGAAGAGGCGCAGAAACGCATCCTGCAGCAGGTCCGCTCGATGGAGGAAAAGGGCGAACTGCAGGTCAACCGCGGCCAGCAGGAAGCGATGGTCTAACCCTCCATGGTACTCATCCGCAGCCAAGCCATCGCCGGACAGGCCTCGACCCTCGCGCTGGCCAGCGCCGAGCGCGGGCGCCGTCTTGCCGAGGAAGCGAACGAGCGCCTGCGCGCCGAAGGCCGCGCCTCGGCCGAGCATGCGGCGCAGATCCGCGTCAACGCTGCCGAGCAGCGCGCCCGCGACGCCGAGGCGCGCGCCGAGGCCGCCGTGGCCAAGGCCAAGGCCGACGCCGAGGCCCGCCTGGGCACCGCCGCCGCCGCCCTGGAACGTGCCGTGGCCTCGATCAGCGTGCTCGAACGCCAGGTCATCGAGGCGGCCGAGGGCGAGACCGTGCGCCTCGCCCTGGCCATCGCCAATCGCATCCTCGCCCGCGAGATCGAGGCCGACCAGGCGTGGATGCGCGACCTGCTCGCCGCCGCCCTCGCCGACGTACCCGACCGCCGCCGCGTGGTGGTGCGCTGCTCTCCCGGAGATGCGGCGATGATCCGCGAGCGCCTGGCCGCGACCGCCGCCGCCGTGCCCGGCACCGAACGCCTGGAGCTGGAGCCCGACGACTCCCTCGCCGCCGGCTCGCTCGTCCTGGTGGCGGGTGGAACCCGTCTCGACGCCTCGATCGCCGGTTCGTGGGAACGGGTGGCCGCGCGCATGCTCGCCGCCACGCCCCGCCCTGCGCTCGCCAGCCGTGACGACGGCAGCGTACCCGAGGCCGCGCCATGACCGCCCTCGCCCTCGACCGCTACCACGGCCTGCTCGAAAAGACCCAGCCGCGCCAGGCCAGCGGTACGGTGTTGCGCGTGGTCGGCCTGGCTGTTGCCGCCAGCGGCCCGGCCGTGCCGGTGGGCGACACTGTCACCGTGCACGCACGCGGTCTCACCCGCACCGCCGTGGTCACCGGCTTCCGCGAGGGCGAGATCATCCTGCAGCCGCTCGGCACGGTCGATGGCATCCGCGCTGGCGACCGGGTGGTGGCGCGCGGCGGTCCGCTTGAGATCCCGGTCGGACCAGGGCTGATCGGCCGGGTCATCGACGGGGTCGGCAACCCGATCGACGGCCTCGGCCCGATCCCCGGCACCGCCCGCCGCTGCGTCCAGGCCGAGCCGCCCTCGCCGCTCGGCCGCCGGCCGATCCGCCAGGTGATGGAGACCGGCCTGCGCGTCGTCGATGGCATGTTCACGGTCGGACGCGGTCAGCGCATGGGCATCTTCGCCGGCTCGGGCGTCGGCAAGTCCACCCTGCTGGGCGAGATGGCCAAGCACGCCAAGGCAGCGGTGAACGTCATCGCCCTGGTCGGCGAACGTGGCCGCGAGGTCGGTGACTTCATCGACAAGGCGCTTGGTCCCGAAGGCCTGGCACGCAGCGTCGTGATCGTCGCCACCAGCGACCGCCCGGCGGTCGAACGCCTCGCCGCGGCCTACGCCGCGCACGCCATCGCCGAGCACTTCCGCGATGCCGGCCTCGACGTCATGCTGATGATGGATTCGGTCACCCGCCTGTGCCAGGCGCAGCGCGAGATCGGACTCGCAGCTGGCGAACCGCCGGTGACTCGTGGCTTCCCCCCCTCATCCTTCGCCATCCTGCCGCGCCTCCTCGAACGCAGCGGCACCTGCAACGGCGATGGTTCGATCACCGCATTCTACACGGTGCTGATCGAAGGCGACGATGAGAACGATCCGGTCGGCGATGCGGTGCGCGCCATCCTCGACGGCCACCTGTTCCTGTCGCGCCGACTCGCCGGCCAGGCGGTCTATCCCTCGGTCGATCCGACCCTGTCGGTGTCGCGCCTGCTGGTCGATCTCGCAACACCGCCGGAATACCAGCTGGCGATGCGCGCCCGCGAGATGTGGAGCGAATACGAGCGCGTCCGCGACCTGGTCGAGGTCGGGGCCTACCGCGCCGGGGCCGACCCCAAGGTGGACAAGGCGATCAGCGCCTATCCGCGCCTCAAGGAATGGATCCGCCAGGCGATCGGTGAAGGCGCCGAGCGCACCGCCGCCCTCGCCCAGCTGCAGCAGATCGTAGGTGTCGCATGAAGCCCCGCCTGGGCGTGGTGCTCGAATTGCGCCGTTCGGTCGAGGACACCGCACGTCGCGACCTCGGCCGGCTCGAGCGTGAACGCGCCGAGATGGTCGCGGTCCGCGAACGGCACGAAGCCGGCATGCTCGCCGCCGCGGCTGCCGGCGCGATGGTCCACCTGCGCGAACAACTCGCTGCCTATTGCAGTGCCACCCGTGCCGCCATCGCCGCCCAGGAGGCACGCCTCGCCGCCCAGGACCGGGCGATCGAGGCGGCCCGCAACGCCCTCGCCTCCGCCCACCGCGAGGTCAAGGCGATCGAGGCGATCCAGGCCCGTGATGCCAGGATCGCGGCCCAGGTGCAGCTGCGCCGTGAGGCGCGCGCCAATGACGAGCATGCCACCCGCAGTCGCCTGGAGATCGGCGCATGAACCCCTTCCTCCGCACCCTGATCTACGGCTTGGCCGGGCTGTGCGTGGTGATCCTGGCCGCCGGGATCACCGCCCTGGTCATGCTCAAGAATGCCGGCGTGGTGACCCCCGAGCGCATCCGCGACTACCTGCTCTCGCCTGAGGAGCGCGGCTACATCTCCGCCATGAAGGCACGTACGCCCGAACCGGCCGTGCGGCGCGAGACCCCGGGTCTCGATCAGGAGAAGCTGCTCGCCGACCTCGCCGAGATCGCCGGCGCCCGACACGCCAACGCCCTGGTCGAGGAACTGCGTCGGCGCAAGGACTCGCTGGAGGAACGCGAGCGCTGGATCGAGGCGCGCGAGGCCGAGATCCGCGCCGCACGCACCGACCTCGCCCGCCTCGCCCGCCAGCTTGACGCCAAACGCGTGGAGCAGGACGACGCCGAGCGCAAGGAGAAGGAGGAGCGCGCCCGCTACGCCCAGATGCAGGCCGACGAGGCGTCGCGCCTCGCGGTCGCCACCGAGAACGAGAAAGCTCGCTACGGCGAACTGGCCAAGCTCTACGAACTGCAGAAGAACGACGCCTGGCAGACCCTGCGCAAGCTGGAGCCGCGCGAAGTGGCGCGCATCCTCGACGTCATGGACGCCAAGAAGGCCGCCAACCTGCTCAAGCTAGCCCAGCAGGATGCCGAATATCCGATGGCGGTGGCGCTGCACCGCGAACTGATGCAGCTGCAGCCCCAGGCGCCTACCGCCGAGCAGGTCAAACGCCTGGCCAAGCTCTACAGCTTCATGAAACCGGAACAGATCCTACCCTATCTCAAGGGGTCGGAGCCGCAGCAGGTCGCCGACCTGTTCGCCGCCCTCGCCGAGGTGGGCGCCAGTGACAAGGACCGTGCCGCCCTGCTGGCGGCATTGGCCAAGGATGATGAACGCCGCGCCAAGCAGGTCACCGACCTGCTCAAGCCCGCCACAGCCCAGCCCTGAAGGATAGCCGCCATGTCAGAAGAACCCAAGAAGGACGAGAAGAAGGACGCCAAGGCGGCGGCAGACGCCCCGGCCAAGAAGAGCGGACCCCTCATCCCCATCGTCGCCGCGGTCGTCGTGCTCGCCGGCATTGGCGGTGGCGTGGGTATGTTCTTCGCCAAGTCGCTGACCCCGGCTCCGGTTGAGAAGCCGGGCGCCGGAACCGACGGACATGGCGATCCGGCCGCTGGCGGTGATGGACATGGTGACCCGGCAGCCGCCGCCGATGGACACGGCGGCAAGGGACTGCTGGTCGATGGGAAGGAACTCGGCCCGATCGGCCTGAAGGGCAACGTCACCGGCTCGGGCGGCACGCGTTACCTCACCCTGGACGTCGGCCTGTGGGTGCCGACCAAGGACCACGGCACGCTCAACGACCCGGCCGTGCTGCGTCTGATCCAGTCGCGCCTCGAGGAGACCACCAAGACCTACCAGCTCGAGGATCTGCAGAGCCCGAACATCCAGGCACGCATGAAGAAGGACTTCGCCACTGCTCTGGAACGGCTGCTGCGTTCCGTGAAGCCCGGGCGCGAGGCCGAGGACAAGTTCGTCCTCGAGGTCACCGTCACCAACCTGCTGACGCAGTAGGCACGATCGGCGCTTAGACCCCACAGGTCACACCCCATGCCCGACGAAATCCTTTCAGCCGAGGAACTGGAGTCCCTGCTCAGCACGGTCGAGGAGACCGGTGCGGGCAAGCGGAAGCGCGAGAAGCGCATCGCCGAGTACGACTTCGTTCGCCCTAACAAGCTGTCTGGTGAGCAGTTGCGTGCCCTGCAGCGGATGCACGAGGCGATCGCCCAGAACCTGACGATGGCGTTGTCCACCTACCTGCGCATCAATCTCGAGGTCAACATCGTCTCGCTGGGCGAGCTCACCTTTGAGGTGTTCCGCAACAGCCTGCCCAATCCCACCGTCATCAACGTCCTGTCGCTCGCCCCGCTGCCCGAACGGGCCCTGGCGACGATGGACATGAAACTCGCCTTCTCGCTGATCGACCGGATGATGGGCGGCCCGGGCAAGCCGCTCGATAAGCTGCGCGCGCTGACCACCATCGAACAGAGCCTGCTCGACAACGTGATCCGCCGCTTCCTCGACCGCGTCGCCGAGGGCTGGGCCGAGTTGGCCGATTTCAAGGCGGTGGTCGAATCGCGCGAGATGGACCCGCAGTTCGTGCAGGTCATCCCCTCCAGCGAAATGGTGCTGGTCTCGACCTTCTCGATCGCCGCTCCCGGCGAACTCGAACCCGGCGAACTGTGCTTCTGCGTGCCGTTCATCTCGATCGACACGGTGCTGCAGCGCCTGGGCAACCGTTTCCGCTTCGCGGCGATGAAGCGCGAGCCGAGCGAAGGCCAGCGCCGCCACCTCGACCGCGTGGTCAAGCACACCACCCTGCCGGTGCGCGCCGAACTCGGCACCGCCAGCGTCAGCGTCGAACAGGTGATGACGATGCGCGCCGGCGATGTCATCGTCCTCGACCAGCGGGTCGGCGAACACGCCACCGGCCTGGTCGGTGGCAAACTGCGCTTCCTGTGCAGCCACGGCCGCAGCGGCCGCAGCGTCGGCGTGCGCGTCGAACGCGTGCTGCCGCCCGGCAAGACCCCCCACGACAAGGACTGAGCCATGGCCGACGATACTGCACCTGCCGTCAAGCCGGCCGAATTTCCCGATCTCGGCGCCGCTGGCGCCTCGACCGGCGGCAAGCCCAACCTCGAACTGGTCAAGGACATCCAGGTGATGCTGACGGTCGAATTGGGCCGCACCGACATGCTCATCCAGGACATCCTCGAACTCACCCCCGGCAAGGTCATCGAACTCGACCGCCTGGCCGGCGAACCGCTCGACATCGTGGTCAACGGCAAGCTGCTGGCCAAGGGCGAGGTCGTGGTGGTGGACGAGAACTTCGGCGTCCGCCTCACCCAGATCATCGAACCCAGCGCCCGCGAAGCGGCGCTGGGTGGCGAGGCGGCCAAGAAGTAGAGGGCTGTTTTAATTCATGCCTAGGGGGCCCCATCGTGCGCGATGGGGCGGGCGCCGAGCATCGGTGGCGGCATACAATCGGCGAAGCCGATGCCGCCACGATTCCGGAGGCCTGCCGACGGAATCGAGTTGCGACAAAGCCCGGGGGTAGGCCTGAAAGGCCGTAGGGGCGAAGCCCCTGAGCACTCAACGCAAGTGTTCGAGGCGATAGCGCTCCTCGCGTTCATTATCGCTTGAGGCATTGCGCAGGGTCGGGGCGGCGAAGCTGACCTGGCGCTGCGCCTCGATCGGCGTCTCGCTGGTCATCAGCTTGGATTCGTAGCCACGCACCGCGTCATAGACCGCCATCGCATGCCGCCAAGGCAGGCGCGTGGCGCAGTGGATCTCGACCGGAACCTGTCCGAGCCGATCGCCGGGTTGCTCGAAATCCTTGAGCCGCTGCGCCAACGCCTGGTGGAAACCAGCCAAGGCTGCCTCGACCGCCGCCCCGCCAGGTTGGGCGAGGGCCGCGCCGTCGATGCGTAGTTCGTCGCCGCCGCCAATGCGCACCCGGGCGTCTTTGCCGTCAGCAGGCAGCACGGCGATGCGCACTTTCGGTGGCGGTTCGATGCTGGGAATCGGATGGCCACCCTCGCCGGTCGGCAGCAGGGCGGAGAGTCGCTGCTCCTCGTTGCGGAAGCTGGAGGTCATGATGAAGAACAGCAGCAGGAGCATGACGCAATCGATCATCGGCACGAGATCGAGCTTGCCGGTCTCATCGTGGGCGTCGTCGGGCGTGGCCATGGCGGGGTCCTCCACCGGCTGAACGCCGGCCGCCCCCTCCTGGTTCACCGCCGCAGGCCACTTGCCGACCGTCCGCAGGCCGCTAGCCTCCCCGCGCTCTTGGCAGCGTAGCTCAGCGGTTAGAGCGGAGGCTTCATAAGCCTTAGGTCCTCGGTTCAATCCCGAGCGCTGCTACCAGACGGAAAACCCTCGGCAAACGCCGAGGGTTTGTTGTTTTCCAGACCCCCGAAAACAGACCCGAAATATGGCCGGTTGGTGCCTACTCTGTGCCTATGCGGGCGGTTGAACGCGCGGAGATTGACCCCGATTGCAGGCGTTCGATTCCCGGCCCTATCTCCGCCCCGATGCCTTCCGGGTAGGGTCCGGCGCCGATCGGGCCGGGAACGGGCCGGGGGGGCCCGGCGCGCGGGTCAGGGGCC